>Ga0233431_1000173_pt1 | contig 147738 bp, 217 predicted proteins | sample SI_118_April2016_FD_179867 | JGI IMG/M metagenome (GOLD analysis project Ga0233431, IMG submission 179867) | Seawater microbial communities from Saanich Inlet, British Columbia, Canada - SI_118_April2016_200_MG | ecosystem: Environmental > Aquatic > Marine > Inlet | place: Canada: British... | reverse complement strand
TCTTTTCACTTTTCTACATCTCCTTCAATGCCCAACGACGTTCCCAAGGGGTTCTTGTTTCCCACGATCCTTCTTTTTCAATTAGTTCATCCATAATGCGTACCCAATTCTTTTTTAGTGACTCGTAATTATAGTGCTTTTCGACATGATCGATTCCGTTGGCACCCAATTCGTCACGCTCTTCTTTTGTCATGTTGTGAATTTTTGTTAATGCAGCAATAAAATCTTCTTTGCCGACAAAGTCTCTATAGATATAGGGAACTTCTTGATTGCCTGTCATACTTCTCAAAACAGGGACAAGACCAATACCACACCACTTGTCATCTTCCTCGTTATATACTTGTTCTTGTAATCCTCCTGTCATGTTGTTAATAACAGGAGTGCCACATGCCAAACTTTCAAGTGAACTTAATCCAAATCCTTCACTATGAGCAATGTTAACAGTACAATCTACAGCATTATACATCATTCCCATTGCTCCATCTGGAACATTCCCATTTGGAATTAGAAAAACCTGTCCTTTATCAAGTTCGTAGAATTTCAATACTTCCTCTAAGTCGGGACCATTTCCATCTTTCGGATTAGTTTTCAAAACTAACACCGCCTTATCGTGCCCTACCCTATCAAGGAAAGTCTTGAACCACTCAACTAAACTCCCAGGAAGCTTTCTTTCTGCATTCCTATTATTCCAAAAGAAAATTGTTCTGCCAAAGTATTCTTCTGGTATCATTTGCTTTTTAAAATTTAGCACCTCTTCTTCATTCTCGTTCTTGAAGAAATCTTTTGGGTTAACGGCGTGAGGCAAATATTCACAAGGAACTGTCGGAACAACTTTAACATTATTGTTATATGTCACCTTAGAAATTGCAACCAATTTCGACATAGATTCATAATCAACCTTGTTAAAAAATGGGCTTAAATCACTATCCCAAATATTATTCCAAATAATTGGGCACAATGGCTGAATTTCGTCAGCTTTTGCAAATAGCCATTTAAAAAATCTATTATCACTAAACATCTGAATTGCATCTACTTTTTCTTTTCTTACAATTGTCCTTAGCAATTCAATATTTCCAAATCCATCGATAGGAATTGTAATCCAATCATCCCCATACTTGTCTGTCTTGACCGGATCATACGATCTGTGCTTGATCGCGCAACCCAATGAAATAATTCGATACTTCCCAGAATCCAACAAAGCCTCACAAATAATCTTTTGTTGGATTCCAACGCCAGATTTCGCTACATTTTTACATTGTATATTTCTATACAAAACGGACTATATCATCACTTACAAAAAGTGTTGGGCGCTGTCGGATCATTGCCATATTCTTTATAGAACTTAGGTTAACCGTAGTCTCTGAACCTTCCTCATTGTTTCCAAACAGAGGCTTGGCTGCTGATTGTCCAATTTCTTTGCTTTTTTGACTATCACACTTATTGTTTCCAATTATGTTGTAGTGCAAAGAACTCTCAGGATTTTCCAGCAATTCACCCACTTTTACTTCCGCTAGCTTGTTAACGGATGATCGCTGATTGTTAAAATCGTCTTTTTTTTGTTCATCTTTTTCTCCTTTATTTGAACCACTCATATCAAGTTTATACATTTCATTAATAGCAATTCTTATTAAATCAGAATAAGACACAGTTACATCTTGTTCAAACGATTTTGTTCTTGCTATCTTTTTTAAGGATTCTCTCCATTCGGGAGGAATGTAGATGTTTAATTGAATTTTCTTAATTGACATGTATATACCTTATAGACTGTATATACTATATAGTAGCAAATTAATGAAGTTTCTTTGTTTTGTCTGGATTGTTGTTCTTTTTCTTCTCGGGCTTATTTTCTTTGACCTTTTTAGAAACAAACATCCATTCAGCTTCTAGTAAAGCCTTTGTTCCATAATTTAGGACAGTTTTTCCAGCCTTTATAAGTTTATAATCTTGCAAATCATAATCTCTACAAATGTGAGAATACCCATACTTAACCTTACTTTCGTTTGCAAACCTTCTTTTGGGTAAAGATATCGTAATTGTTATAGTATTTCCTTTTTTCTCTTTCTTTCTCCAATGTTTATCTTTCATTATCAACTAAATCTCCTATTCTTGCATAAAGCTTGGGACTTACCGTTTTTACTTCACGAGAGTTACCAGATAAATAGTTTTCCATACCATTTGCCCAATATTCACTCAAAGATGTCAAGCCATATGGGGAAACAACAAAAGAAGCTGTCAAACCTGACAATACAGGATAGCCGATTTCCTGGTAAAGGAAAAGATCGAACTCTTCATCGTATTCTGTATTAGCGAATGGCCTTTTATCTTTAATTTTGTACCCTTCTCGTTCTAAAACGTGTAACAATTGCATTCTTTTTTCTAAGAATTCTCGCTTAAGAACTCCATCAGCATAGATAAATTCTCCCTCAACTCCTTCAAAAGAGTGCCCCAACTCGTGTACAATATCTGTAGTGAAGTCTTCTTCTGAAGTTTGGTTGTTGTCTAAATAAATGGCTCCATCAAGAAACACTGCTGATACTTCTCTTTCTATTAATTCTTCAAATTGTCCAACATAGATGACCTCTACATTGCGGAACAATCTTTGAGGAACTCTCTGTTCTAGCGAGGCTATGATACCATCCATCGAAATGGATTCGTTAATTGGGTCTTTGACAAAGACGAGAATTGTTTTAAATAGATGGTATTCCTTTGCTTGTTTCTTCTGTCTTCTCAAACTTTCTCTAATTAACTCTTTCACTTTACACCTCTTATTGTATATTTTAAATAGTTCTCAACTTAAGTTAGATTTACACATGTTCTCAAGTTTATTTGATTGTATCATCTTCAAAAGGGACTTGTCAATATTAAACAACTTTTTCCATTCATACATTCTTCTTGCTTTTTTTGCAAATCTATAAGAATACATCAAGGTTCTGCTAACTCTGATGCTTGAAGACAATTTGTGACAATACCAATTCTTAGGTTTGTTTTTTAATACTCTTTTTAACCTCATTACAGAACTGTTCCCGGCATTGTGGGCTATGGCTGAATATATTATAGATTTATATTTCTTCTTATTTTTAGACAAAACATAGACACCCGTCAAGATGTTGCTTCTTGGCATCAATCTGTCAGTTGTTGTATCGAACTTGATTAATTCATGATTGTTATCTTGTAACGTATCATTGACCTGTGGGGAATTCTTTTCAAAGAAATACGGCATCAATTGTAATAAACCATACTCTCCTGATGTTCCTCTCAAATAATGACGGTTTCTTGTCTCGATCCACATCAGGGACTTGATGTCTTTTGAGTTTACTGAGGGGAATAGTATTTGAGATTCTATGATTGCCGAATGTGTTGATAGTTCTATAGTCTTTAGAGACAAATAGTCTAAATTAGAAAAGAAAGAGAAAGCTAGTAATAATAATATACTTGTCATGACTAGTCATGTAATAGTTGTCTGTTTTCTTGTTTTTGTTCTACGATCTCTCGTTTGTCTGAGTGTTGTTCGTTTTCTAGTAACTCTGCCAAGTTTGGGTACTTGATTAGCACCTCAAGATGCGTAATCCCTTCTTTAGTTCGAATTTGATTAATTAATTCCATTACTTTGCTACTTGTCTTCATCTTGTTCTCCTTTGTATTTGTTAATTATTTCTACATCGATACCCAACAATTCAGAAACCTCTATATTAGAGAGATCATAAAATTTAACATATCTATAGATCCCATCCAATACCATTCTGTCAAGATTTTGAAGAATATAGAATGGTACTTGTTTATTGTTACGTAATGGCTTGCTAGATATCGCTAATTTAGCAGCAATTATCTCTTCAATACTTAATATGCTAAGTTGTGTTTCGAATTCTTTTGAGAATCCCTTTCTTTTTCTAAGATGATCTATATATGATTTTGCCATGCTTTTCCTTTGTCATTTGTGAAAATATATGATAAGATGTTCTTGTCAATTTGTAGTTCCTGCAGTCTTTCTTCTGCTCTTACCGAACTGTAGTTAATTATATCATAAAAAGATCCGATTGTCAAGATTTATATTCCGAGGTCTTCTGAAGGTTGTCCTTCTCTTGCTTGTTCGTACGAATCTGATGATGGTTCTTGAAGGGTAGTTGACAATTCTTCTTCAAAACGATCAAAGTATAGTTGCAAGTTTGTTCTCAGATATTCTCTGAATAATGAACGATCATTGGTATCTTCAAGCGTCAAATAAGCATCTTTGATTGTTTTTTCATATTTTGCAAAAGATTTCTTTGCAAGGTTACGTCCTGTTGCGTCTTCTGCAGGATCAATCCCTCTGTCGAAGATTTCGTCTGCATCTGGATCTTCTTTTGCATCAATTTCAATAAATCTCTCGTCATCTTCTGGTTTTGCATCGTCCCCAATATTAAATGTAACATCATCCTCCCCTTCTTCTCTCAACATTTCATTAATTGATCTTGGTTGACCCGCTTTCTCTGTTGCATCAAGAATATCAAGAACATTCTCTGCAGCATTGAGGATATGAGTTCTAAAACTCTTCCTTTGAGCAAGATCTGACGTTAAGCTTTTATAATCTTCTTCCATGATTGGAATCATTTGTCGCAATACTCCGGATAGTAGGTTAATTCCGGTTGAACTGTGAGGAGCATTTACAGTATCACTCTCTTCGATCAGTTTTCTAATTTTTGTTCTTAATTTTTCTTCAATGAGTAGTTCATTTTTCATTAATTTGATTTTCTTCTCTGCAACCGTTTTAATGATCTTTTGAATGCCTTCTCTTAGTTTAAGTTCGTTTACAAAATCTTCTCTATTCATTTTATTTGTTCCTCATCATTTGCTTTACTTCTTCTCGGATTAGTGTCTGCATGTCTTTTCTTTTTGTATTTGGAGCACCTTGAATCGATGTCCCAGCACCACCAGCAGCACTCATTTCTTCTAGTTCATCATTATCTAACAATCTAGCTTCAATTTCGTCTTCTTCGCACTGATGGCAAACTTGATCAACTTCATAATCACTCCATGCAGTAAAATAACTATCGTCAGGATATTCTACCCCACATTCAACGCATTGATAACCATCTTCTTCATAATTTTCATCAATTTGTTCGTGTTTTTTGCCACAACCCTCTTCAATTTCTATCCCATCTTCTGCATTTTGATTTTGTTCTGCACAATCGTCGCAACAAAATTCATCATATCCAGATTCGTTTTCATCAAATTCCTCTCCACACCACGCACATTCCGAAGGGATACTTGTAAATTGGTGATTATCTTCTTCCATTGGAGGAGCAGAAATGTGTCCGCTTGTTTTAACTTTTTCGGGATATGCGGGTCCAGTTGGAGTTCCTCCTGTTTTTAATACGTTAATCCACTTCCTATTTCTTTTTTTCGTATCTTCCCAGGTCTTTTCATGGGTATCTTGTCGATTATCGATAGATTCATTGATGTTCCATCTCTTATCTTGCTTATCGACGGTCTCTTCTAAAATTTGTTCAATTTGTTTAAATAGATTCATTATTTGTCCTCGTTATAATTAGTGCCTTCTTTAATTGATTTGTAAACTAAATTATATAAATAAATCACATCATTGTCAAGCTTAATTGGCATAGTTACCCTTAGCCATTGTGGAAATGATAATTCTTTTGCCATCTTTCTAACATGCGTTCCTGATTGTATCCTTCTTGTCTTGATGATTCTTGTAACAGGGAGTCCTCTCTTGTTCCTAGTAAATGGAGTATACCCATTGTTTTGCTCGAACTGTTGAGGGCTAAAGTTATAAAGATTTTGAGTATATTGGTTAGCTCTATCTTCTCCGGTTAACCATCCGACTACATTATATCCTTTTAGATGCATTGCCAAATCAACAATGTAGGCAGAGTTAGGAAATGTTTGCAATACTTCGACCTTCCTATCTCCTTTGTACAGTTCATTCAACAGTGTTAATTGTTCTCTACCAGATAGAGGGTTCTTATCTGCATCTTGAGAAGTCTTTTCCCCTCTGACTGTCATTATCAACACTTTGTCTGCTTTGTGGTCGCTTAACAAGTCTTTTGCATGCTCCACAGCCTTATAGTGACCAATATGCCATACCTGACCTCTGACAGGGTAGATGATAACGTTTTCTTTCCTACTGTTCTTGACATCTTCACTCCCAATTTCGAATGTGATGTTTTTATCAATTTTGTGTCCAATCAAGATGTCTACAAGACAAGGAATGGGCATAGAGCCCGTCTCTATGCATGATTTAAGCCCTGTCAATTTGGAATCTACCCACGACATGGTTTGTTCTGTTTTTCGTGCAGAATTGGGATCAAATAGGTACTCTTTAGAAGAATACTCCTGTTTGATGTTGCTTAATTGTCCTTCAATATTTGTAATGTATTGTTCTAGCTCTTGTTTCATCGAATCAAGGTCAATTTCGCCAGTAATTAGGTGAGGAATAAGATAATCAATGAAAGTTGTCCTCACTTTACTACCAGCTTGACCAGAATTCATAAAAGAAGAAGAGATTTCTTTAATTTTGGCACCAATTGAGGCATCGTGCGAGGTATTAAATGTAAGAAACTCTGTTAATATTGTATTTTTTACTTCATCAAATAGGTTTAATACCTCCTGACGAGTGCTCCATACATCCTTTTTCTTGTTATCAAACCAATCAGAAGTAGCTTTTACAAGAAATTGCTCATTATCATTATCCAATACAGAGTTAATATATAGAATCACCCCTTCCCCAGGAGTTTGTTGTCCGGTAAGTAGTGATGGATGTCTATTAGCTACCCCTTTTAGGGTGTTTTGGAGGCTATTTTTGACCTTATTTAGCTCATATTTGATGTCGTTTTGCCTTAATTTACGCATTAAATCGCCAAATTCTACACCATCTGACATAAAAGTGGCCAATTTTCTACCAACATCTACCTCAATTTGAGTAGAAATGGACATATTTGCATCATTTGTAAGGATTTTCCACTCATTTTGGAAGGATTTATCGCTTTTTAGCAAGTTTTGACAATAAATATTTAGTTTTTGATCAATTTTTTTCCATTTTTGGACAGATTTACTCCAAATTTCACACTCAAACAATAAAAATGCTCCATATTCTCCAAAATTTGCCGAATTATACGGAATAACGGAGAAAGTTGTTCCACTATCTTCCATTTTGTGAGTTAATACTGGGAAAAGCTCCGCAGAATAGCGAAAAGACCCGATTTTATCATACATTTGTCTCATTGCATCTTGAAATTGTTCATTATTAAGTAAATAATCAAATGTTTCTTCAAAATCTCGGTTAAAGTCGAACTTTTGTCTGTAATTTTTTGCAAATGTTGGCCCACTATTGCTTGATTCCATGAAAAACTGTTTATTTCCATGAATTCCGAAGTGACAGAAGACTGAATCTGCCTTTTCTACTAAATTAATACTCTTATTGGTACCTGTATCAATTACAAACGAAGATTGTCCTTCACTATTTGTATTTTTGACAAGAGAATATAGCAATTGTGCAAATTTTTTGTTTGTTATCTCGTTTGGACCTGCCAATCTAGATATAGCTTGCCGCTGTTCAATCAATATTTTCTTTACAAATTGTGAAAGGTCTTCTTTCTTCATGAATTGTCTAACCTATAGGTTTAAATGATCCTTAATGAACCTTAAGAGAGTTGCTCTCGTATCTTCTACGTTACAATCGATTCCTAGTTTCTCATATAGTTTGATAACATCCTTTTTCTTCATGTGATTAAGTTCAAGACTTGTTGGTAAACGTTCTTTTTCTTCTTTTTCAATAACTTCTTTTGGTTTATTTAGTTCTTCCAATCTTACCTTTTCAAGTCGTTCTAATTCTGCTGCCTTTCTGATATCGCTTTTCCTAATTACTTTTTTTGCCTTGTATAGTGCCATTTTTCTGTCTCCTTTTAATTATTTAACACACCACTCATTTAATTTAGCATTTGTTGAATTTCTCTTGGCATCCAACATCTCTTCCACCATCTCTGGAACATCATTTGGAGACTCTATAATCGGCTGGATTTCAAAATCGCACCCGCGCGCTAACTCCTTGACTTCTTTATAGCAACTTTCGTAGTCAATTCCAATCATTTCGAACTCATTTGTTACATTTCCTCTGCAAACAATTTCAACATTCCATTTGTCTCCTGGTGGTACAATTTCCCCATCATCTTCAAATTCCTCTTCCCAATGAGACATTGTGTCTTCAACAATTCTCTTTGCTTCTTCGAGTCTTTGCTTTTTCATTCCATCCTCCCAATCTCTGAATATCAAGTTTCCTCGTTCATATGCTTCTCTTTCCATTTCTCTCAAGTGTTTGTTGTTTTGAGCATATCCTTGTTCTCCGATCCCTGTAATTCCATCAAAATTACCATTACAATTTTGAAAATGATGAACAATTTCGTGACTGAGGGATCTGAGTTGATCTTTTTCATGTCTATTTGATTTATAAATTACAATTACTCTATTTGTTGGATCGTAATAAGCAGTTTTACCAAGTACTTTTTTGGCATTTTCTACATCATCTCTGAATTCGATTTCTGGTGGTTTATTAAATCCCAATTTCTTTTGAGAATAATCAACTAAACTGTCTACCATTAATTGGAAATTCATATTACTTCTTCCTTCTTATGATAATTAGTTCTTTATCTATCATTTAGATGTTAATGTGTATGGTGTTGATCTTTTGTGAGGTCTGTATGGAGATTTAACAAGATATCCGTAAGGAATTTGTGGAATATTCTTGTTATAATTATTCCCAATGTTGTCAACTCTATTGATTATAAAATCAATTAATATATCTTTTTCTGTCTCGGGAGATTCTCCATATAACCATGCCGGTTGTTGATATTCATATGCTCCAATATCAGCAGCATCTCCACTCGGAGTAGATTCTCCCGCATAATCAGTTTCATCTCCTGTATCAAATCCAATATCGATTAAAATAGAAGAAGCAAGAAGAGAATAATCATTATTGCCCTGATCGGTAAATCCTGGAGTTCCTGTCGTAGAGTTGTCAGTTTGATCTGCCCCTGTAATTGTGTCAATTGATGCTCCCCAATTCCCTTTAATGGCGGCATTTGAATTACTATCTCCTGCAGTATATTTAATAGCTTTTGTCGTTACGTCAATTGTATTTCTATAGAATAGAGTTGTTGGAGTATACCCAGCAGACAAATTGTAATTAAATCCATACTTTCCGTATGCATTTGTGGCATATAACAAGTTAAATCTTGCATCTAACCCTCCAGACTGAAGACCAGAATAGTTAATTGAATAGTCAAGATTTTTAAAAATTGATCGTCTAACAGTGATTGTTCCGCCTCTTGCAGAACCTCCATCTATTGCGTAAATTCCTGCTGCCCCATTTTCGAAAAGGCAATTATCGGCAGTTAGTGTAGCAGTTCTGCCATTTCCTCTTACCATCATGCAAGAGGTACTTGCAGGATTTGTCTGACCTGCTTGTGCATATAGTTCAACGCGATTTAACGTCATTCCTGCTGTCGAAGATGACGCATCAATTTGGGCAGCGAGCCCTCCTGACGATTTTGTAAATGTTGCATCTTCAATTAATCCTGTTACAACATTGTATGCTCTTAACAATGCTGCTCCAGTAGTCCCTCCAGAAAAGTTGAGTTTGTGGGCTGTTGCACTTGAAAATGACCATCCAGCACCTAGAGCTATATAGGAACCTCCATCTAGAGAAATTGAAACTTCGCTTCCTGTTTGATTTCTGATTTCAATATTTATCTTTGAACCGAAAGAATGTAGTACTTCTCCAGAATATGAAGTTCCACTATTAAAAATAATTCTATCACCATTTACTGCGGCAGTTAAGGCTGCATTTAGTGATGGATATGATGGTGTTGGAATTATACGATCAGTCATTTTTTATTGTTCTCCAAACATTGCTTTTGTAAATACTCTTTCAATGGTTTCTTTATCATCTCCAGCATATACTGCCTTTAGCTTCAAATCTTTGTTCAACATGTATGAACCAACATATACTTTATCTTTTGGAACGATAGAGTTAATGATGGCATTAAATGATAAAAACGGTCCCTTTGTTCCCCAATTTCCTAAATGATAATATTTATCTTGCCCATTATAGACTACTGCCACGGCATGTCCGCTGACTTTCTTCCCATCAATCCAAGATACGCACAACATTTTGACAGGGTATGTTCTATCAAGAATGTTGACAGTCCAATTTGCAAAATCATCACAATCAACTGCCCCTTCTGGCTGATCTAGTCCTGACATTACAGTGTCAAGAAGATATTGAAACCAGTGAGGAGAACTAATTGAATCTCCTAACTCTTTAAACTCGTCTTTGCTCCAGCTTACTTTTCTCATTATGTAAGATAGGTCTTCTAATTTTGTCTTGTCACAATAGGGACTTAATTTATATTTCTTATATTTCCTTTGGAATAGTAATTGATAGAACTTTGACCAAAGAAATAACAGTCTTGATTTAATATATAGTGTGTATAATAGTCTATAAAGTTTGAGTTTCATTGTTACTAGCTCCTACAAGGTTTGCAAACTCGATTAGATGTTGATTGTTGTCTTGCTCAATTGCCATTAGTACTGCTTGATCTTTTAGTTCTGAGTTAAACTGATCAAAGAATGATTTAATATATTTCCAATACTTTCTGTTTGGGAACATGTTGCCTTTTCCACTAATTGCCTGTACTGAGTTGTCATTTTCATTCCAAGTAATGTTGACATGTGGTTGTCCTGCCTCATCTCTCAATGAAAGGAGATTTCCATCTTTTGTTTTCCCACAATGTTTCATTCTCTTTCCTTCTAAACGACATTCGCTTCCAATGTTTACCCATTCAAATCCATCTTCCACTTTTAACACGGTTTCTGACATGTTACTATCTGTACTTTCTCCATAAGAGTCAACATAAGACATGGCATCTTGATATGACTTATTTTGTAACTTATTGATTTCATTAGGATAATTTATCAAGTGTGCTAGTACAAATTTGGATTCACTATAAAAGTAATCAAGAATCATCTTGATTGAATCTGGTGTGTTTGATTTATAGATGTCAACAATGTTTGGAGTACTTTCTTCAAACCATCTTGCAAATTGAACGGCAAATCTATTGCCATACTTCTCTTGAAAATATGAGGAGATAAGTTTATCTTCTTGAGGCAATTGTAGAATATTCCTGACTGCTCCTTGTTTGTTTTCTTTCAACATGTATTTAAACCAATTACTGGTTATGTCGTTATTGTTAGTAATAGAGGATTTGGACATAATTTTGTTCTTCTCCGTCATTTGTCATTTCTGTTATTAACTTTGATATATAACCTTTATTTCTCAATTTGTCAACCATTTCTTTTCCTTTGTCTTCATTTAAACATGCAATACTTGTGACCCCAGAACTTGAAGGAATAAGCATTGTATTGTATTCTTTGATAAGAGATGTAATATCGCTTGACAACTTATTTGATGGGAGAATGGAAGACACCATTTCTTGAAGGGAGTTGGTCTCGCTGTTGAGGTTCTTTAGTGCAGCATTGCTAACACTTGTATTTTTACTTTTTGATAACTTGGACAAAATCTTTTGTGGTGTATTTGGATTTTTAGCTAATTGGTATCTAACCGTCTGAGATCTCGATTTTGAAAGAAGGTCAAAGAGATTTTGATCGAGGTTTGGATTCATTGCAATATGTGCATGTAATTTCAGTAAAACATCTCTATTAAAGATTGTTAGTGCATATATTTGCTTCAACAATCCAAGTGATACATTTGGATTTCGTATAAAAGAAATATAAATTCCTGCATTTATATTTCTTTTTCTTGCTTCTTTCTTGAATATTTTTATTAATATTTCTAGTGGTGTGTTTGGATTTGATACGACACCGTCAAGAATCCAAAAATCTTTACTATTTGAAAAATTTGTTAGCATTTCTAGTGGTGTGTTTGGATTTGATGCAACAGCTATCGCATAGTTAGAATTTTGTGATAATCTTATCAAATCTTTTTCTGGTGTGTTTGGATTTTTAGCAACGGCATAAGCAATGGTGCTAATTAACATAACTCCCCCCACTTTACGTCCTGCTTCATACTTTGACAGTTTTGACAATGTTTCTGGTGGTGTGTTTGGATTTTTAGCAACAACTTCTTTAATAGAATCATTATTGTGTTTTGATAATTGTTTCAATATTTCTGGTGGTGTATCTGGATTTGATGCAACAATAGTATCATCATATTCTTTAATCTTTGGATATTTGTTATATGCTGATGTTTGTTTTAATATTTTGTGAAGTTGAGCTATTAAGTTATCTTTAATGTGTAGATCTTGAATATCCATGAATGAACGTGATCCATAATGAAATTGAAATCTTTCATTTGTCTTTTTATTTCTAAAGAAAAATAGAGGATCATCAGGCTTATAATAACGTTGGAAAAAATTCAACCCTGGTGCTGCGGTACACCATTTTGTACCTTTACCTAACTGACATGCTGCTCCTTTATTGTGAATGGCAGAGATGTGCCAATCATTATTGTCAAGGAGAACTTCTTCTCCTTGAGCAGCATCTGTATATGATTGTTTTTCTTGATACTTCTTGATGGCAGGTTGCGCTTTTTTAACCATTCTTTGTAAAGGAACTAGGAATTGGATTCTAAAGATATCTTTCTCTTCCATGAATTGATGATAATGAAAAAATGTTTCAAGAAGATTTCTCATCTTTTCAGCTTCATCAATAGAATCAAACATAATATCTCGATAAACTCCATCATCTCGCTTTGCCACTCCAAGTAACCACAAAAGAGCAGTACCTTGTTGGTTAGTTGAAAGATCTGTTGGGATAAATAATTGAATTTGATTTTTGAATTTTTTAAATACATCTTCTGCTATTGATACTTTTGAAGGATCTGTGTCATATAACTTTCCCTTAATGAATTTAAATGTCTTCTTTCCCTCAAGAACTTCAAACGCTTCTTTGTACGATATCTCATTCAACAGTTCAACATTTTCGTTCATCTTTCCCTTCTTTCCAATAAAGGTGATTGTATTAGGAAAGAAGATAATCTTTTGAACACCAGATAATGACTGAATGCGTCTTGTAAGAGTTCTAATATATTCTTGTGGAGTAGTCGCAGTGATTCTCTGAAAAGGGTTAAACTTCAAAGTAACCGATACAGCCTCTTTGTTATCAGAAATTTTGGCAGTTTTTGTAGCTGGCTGGAGAGTTGTAACTCCAGGAAGAGATCGGATCTCGATGTAAATATCCTCACTGTTACGTTTTACATCCGTAATCATGTCTGCACTTACAGAATATAATTCTACCGAAGATGATGCCATTATTCCCTTGTTCCTTCTCTTGTTCTGTCAACCTTATCACCTGCATCTGTGGTATCTGCGAGCAAAAGACCAAGGCTCGACCAAATTTCTTTCATATATCCTGTATAGTTTTTTCCGCCATTAAGGTGATCAAATCCCGAAATGTTTGTGATATCTTTGTGCCCACCAGAGTTAGACTTGATAATGTCCCATGCAGTTACGTCAATCTTTGAAAGAATACTTTCTTCATCTCTAGAAATATCTTTCCAATATTTGTCCATAATTTCAACAATTTGGGCATGTTCTTCACTGCCTTCTTGTGGAAGATTTGTTGCAACACCACCATACGTTGCAACAAAGTCACTATATGTATACTTCATTGCAGTTTCAATATTTCCTTTCTTTGTGTTTACTCCCTTCTCGGAGATACGCTTGATTGTCCACAAAGCAATGGGATCACTCTTCAAGAATGGTTCAAACTTACCCATCCCTTTAGGAGAGAAACAAAGCTCTCCAAGATTGTAGGGGTTTTCCTTTCCATTGAAGGGGTTTTTACTTAGTTGAATAATCCCCATTGGCCACATAATGCAAAGATAATCAGCTCCTGGATTATTACGGAATGCTGTATATCTTTGAAATGATCCTGGTTTGAAAATATTACCGGCAGAACCGTACTGCATGATTACTTGATTCTTCTCTCCGATGGTAAACATATCTTTTGATTTCTTTTGTTGATCAATATAGACTTGGTGATTATCATACATCTGTCCGGGAGTTGGTAAGGTTTGTCCTTCTTCCCACCTTCTTTCACTTGAGTTCCACAACTTCCACATAGGAGTGTTTGCCAACTTTTTAATATTAAGGTACATACTCCTCAAAGAAGGAGAGGAGTTCATGATAACTGCCTCCATAAATCCAGGTCTTGCCTTGTACGCCAACAACAGGCGGTTTGTCGCAAGTCCCAACATGATCTTATTCTTCTCGACAGTACCTTCTTTTTCCAATTGGAAAGCTGCCTTTCCAATTTCCATTGGAGAGATTGCATTTCTTGCAAAATCTGCACTGTCAACCATATTGATGACTTCAATATCTTCTGCCGAATAGAGATCATAAGGAGCAACCTTACTTGAGATTGTTCCTGCATTAGATCTTGCCTTGGCAAAGTGTGTACTTGTACTTTGTTTGATTCCTGTTTGTGTCTCGTGGTGGTCTGTATGGATGTGCATGGTTGGTTTACCGTGTGCATAGTCTACAAGAGCAAATAACCTACCTGGAGTTGGCTTGTGGGCCGAAAATTCCTGATCGCCGTATTGAATTGGATATACTTCTACAGTTTTGATTCCGTATCTTTTCAAATACTCTCTCATTGCGATTGCAGAAGTTACTCCATCAAGATCGATATGAAACCAGATTTCTGCTTCCTTGAATTTTGAAGCAAGTGCCTTAATATTTTCAAGACCTCCTTCTTCCAAAACTTTCTTTTCATTTACTTCGTTAAGAAGGTAGTTTTTCCATTGATTTGCATATTTGTGCATTTGATTGTCATCCTTTGATTGTAGTTGATATAAATAGTTGATAGATAATGAATTAATCTTGATCGAATTGGGCAGCGGGGAGATGTTTTTTGGCATAGTTTAGCCAAACACCGAATACGTGTTCTTGCTCTTCATATGACATATCTGAATAATCTGATGAGAATGACATTATTGTTTCCCAAGCGACAACATCAAATGGTTGTTTCAATGTTTTTGCCTTCTTGTAAATTCCGTGAACGAATGCTGGAATTTCAATTGGTTGTGTTAGATATCCAACATAATCATCTTCTGCTTCGATATAGTCTTCAACCATATCCCCATTTGTCATTTGGTACTGTTGAATGTGCTCAATTTCATGTCTAAACACTTCCTTCAGTTCTGGAATGAGATTGTTTAATACAGTATTAGGAATTGAATTTCCAAATTCAAGATATAGATCGATTAGATATCCTGCGTCATTTGTTCTTGTTGGACCATCATCAGGACCAGTCTCTCCTCCAATTGAAAATTCTTTATCTTTGTTCTCAACATGATCGATATCACAGCGAACGTGAACAAGAATGTTGTTATGAATCATCATGTCAAATTCGATAAGATTATCGTCATCTGTTTTCAATTCTTCAATGAATTTTCTACTCATTTGAGTTACAATACGATCATATCTTCCCTCATTTAGTTTAAGATTGATCGATTTTTTTAAAAGATTATCAAAAGAGTTTGAAGATTCATTTAATGATTCGCTATCATTATCTTTGGCAACCCGATCAACTCGATTGACATCTCCATTGATGTTATTTTTGATCATAAAGTCGTGAGCAGTCCATGAATTCTCGAATGTATTCCCGATTTGTTTTCCATTTGATACAACAACATATGAAAAAGACTCCATATCAGGAAGTTCATCTTCTTCTGCCATCAACCCTGTGGTTAGCCCATCCATTAATTCGTTGATAAGTTTATCCTTATCAATTGGCATAATAAATTCATCCAATTCAAGTCTGTTAAATTGTGCAGCATCCATACTTTCTTGAGAAGGAAGATCTTCCTTGGCATATAAATCTTCATACATAGAAACGAACAAATCAATTGTCCATCTTATAATCTTCTTTCGATTTTTTGGAAGAAGTAGTGTGACAAAATCTGGAGATAAATATTCATCAATGAAATATTGAACATGTTTACGAATTTTATCAGGATCTTTTACAACTTCTGACAAGGAAATGTCGTAGTCCTCTTCTTTTGCCCAATCATCACGGAAAACTCCTGCAGCTTGTTGATAAAATGCAGTCATTTCAAAAGGATGATTGACATATCTTACCATATCTTTTGCTGTCACATTTCCAGTTAATACATTGGGATAATTTGCCATAACTTTATTAAAAATGTCAGATCCAGTATATTTAAAGCGATCAAAGAGATGTGTAAGTTCATGATATAATTCAGATTTTACATATTCATCTTGCATTATTCCTTTGAGAAAAGCTCCTACCCCTTCTGGATTGTTTTTAATTTTATCTGCCAAATTCATGGCAGCATCAATAGGTGTTGGAACTTTGACAATAATTAATGCAACATTGTTTCCATTTTCGTCTGTTGATATTCCTTGAGATGCTCCTCCTTCTTTTTGTCCAATCGTAAATCGAAGGAACAATTCGATTGGCATTGGTAAGCCAAATTCTCCAAGATAAGAATCACATGAAATACCAAAATCTAATGATCTTTCCTTTTCATTCATATCGAGAGAAATTAATCGAGAATCATATTCGATACTGTTAACAATGTTGAGATATGCCTTAACAACGGAGAAATATAAATCAAAATCTTTTTTACGTTCAGTTAGTAATGGCATTTTAAATTCTCCGTTTCTTGAGCATTTTTAATTGATCAATGTGTGGCTTACGTTTTGCCAATGATACACCAATATCAATAATTTGAATCTCTCCATCGGGACCAATTCCAACATTACCAGGATGTACGTCATCAAATGTAATGCCCGATCTTTTTAAAGCATTGGTGCCAGAGAATACTTGCCAGATGTAACCAAGCTCTTCAAGTTCAACTTCCGTTTCTAATGCAATGTTGGCAATGTCATGTGTATTTGTCATTTCAAATGCAGGATCGGATAATTCTTCCTTCAAAAATAAATCGAGTTGATCAACTTCGTATGGTTCTCCTCCAATCATTGACATAACCATTACAAAGGCAATGATATTATATTCTCTTCGATAATACTTTGTCATCAATTCTTTTTCTTTACCTTTATATATTGATTGGTATGTACGGATTAATTCATAGAATTTTTTATGATCTAATGTAATATACATAGAATCAAGATATTTAAGGTATTCTGGAGGGATGAGTTCGACTGCCTGAAATACTTCAATTGGTACTTCTTCAACATAGTTGATTACAAGGACATAAATATCTTTAGAGATATCTTTTGATAAAATCTTTCTGAGGTCTTTTCTTGGATCTTTTGTTTTCTTGTTCTCGGGAATGAGTTTCCCTACCTTATAGATGTGATATACATTTGGGAGATTATCCCCGATAATTGTGGAGGCAGATTTTGCTTCTGTGGCATCTTGTGTGAATTTTATAACAATATTTGGATCGGATGTTGCATAGGCAACCCCATAGAAACCGTTACCAAGGACTCGATCAAAAGATTCGACCCCTGCCCAATTGGCAATAATGTTGACATAGTTTTTAAGTCCATTGAACTTCATGATTTCAACAGGATCATTTTGAATAAATTGAGATTCTTTGATTAGTTTTTTATTGTTGTTGTCCATATGAATAAGTAGTTCATTAACTTACAATAATAACTACAGAGTTTGATAACGCTGTTAAGAAGAAATGACCTCCACAGAACCAGAACCAAAAGCACCAGTCCAATAAGTAACAGTTGAAGGGTCGGTAGATGAAGAACCAGTGCCATACCACAAGGTAGTTCCACTAGCCGTTCTAATCTCTTCCCAGGTCCCAGATTGAATAACCCAGGTATTAGGTCCTGCCAAGGCAAGAGAATACATATCATCCATATCATAATCGTATGTACTTGAATAACTTCCTGTGATAATTCTTCCATAGATTACGTTTGAAATGTGCAGATCTCGATAATTTCCCGCAGCATCAGAAGGAGTTAGAGAGCCAGATGCTGGCCCAACTTCCCAAGCACTATCCAATTCACTTGCATTAAATTCATTCATATATGTCAGTGCTGGAACAAGATCGACATATTCATCTGTTGCAAGAGTAACATTCCCCTCAGTTCCGAGTTGATCTTGTACCCAAGCCTTGTACCATCTTTTTTTCATTAGTCCATTAATCTTCATTTAATTTGATCTCCATATTATATAACAACAATATATATAGTTTCTTAAACTGAATATTTCTCTTCAAGCATGTCGGGTTCTTCCTTTCTGATACGTTTCTTGTTACTTCCCTTATAACGCGGGTCTTGAGTGCCAAAATCAAAGAACAAAAGATTTCCTTGTCGATCAAGCCCAATATTACCAGAATGCGGATCGGTATATGGAACCCCATGAGTTCGAATGTTGTCAATGCCGGACAAATATTGATATACAACCTTCAACATTGGAATGTATGTTCCGTTTGTTGATGTAAGTTCCAACATTTGTTTTAACATCTTGACAGATTCGGCTCTTTCATACTCTTCCATGCCAAGTGAGTTGTTAGGATTAAAAGCTTTTGCCAACTTCTTATATTTTATAACAAAGGAAGAAAAGGAGACATTAATGGCACTTGCAGCAGGGTATTCTGCCCACTCCATGACCCTTTTATATACCTTTTCATTGTATGCTCTTAATGAATTAAGCGGGTCGTGATGTATATATTGATTGAAACTTTTTGTTCCTTGATTTGTCATGTCTTCGTCAAAGTCGGAATATGCCTTTGACCATCCACCTTCTTCTTTGATAATTAATTTTTTCATATTGGTATAAATAGATGCCAACATGTTGTTTTTGGTGATCTTGTTTTTTGGTGATCTTGTTTTTTGGTGATCTTGTTTTTTTGGCAAATTTTCTTCCTGTGTATTTAACCAGGATGAATGCAGTCAGATTGTAAAATCTGACAAATTTGCTCTTGTGTATTTATTTGATTTAATACACCAAAATAGGCACTATTACCACTATAGACATAGATTCCGGGAAGGGGGAGGGGTACCCCTATGCACACAATATTGACAACAAAGATTGTTAATACAATTATGCTTTATATATTAATTCATAATTGTCAACTGTATGTACATCTTCGTATGAATTAAGCAACTCTGTTCTATTAACCCATCTTATATGATAATCTTGATCATAGGTATCATTACTATATCCAATGACTATTCCATACTCTTGGTATATTTCGCTATCATCATAGAATATTGTACCTATCTTGTATTTAGGACTTGACATTCTATTCCTTAGTTGGCTATGAGGTAACAATGTCTTGAGAGGTAGTACATTGTCTCGTATGATGTTATTCCTTGCTTTTTCCACACAATATGTACTCTTTGTCCAATTTCAGATATATTTGGCTCATTTGGGATTACAATACCGTACTCACAATAGGCTAAATTAGCGTCATAGATTATTGCTCCTATAGTTAGTACCTCTTTTTCTGGAACTTTTATCATGTTTTTGCCTCTTTTTCCTTGTCAAAACTGTCCGAAATATGTTAGAATATGACATAAATATGTGCTTAAAGAGGGTGTCATAATGGTATTGCAATATTTTGCCGTGTAAGCCTATTTCCTACATTTTGGGCTAAATATGGCCTTTCTATAAGATCTCGCCATATAAGAGATAAACTATTTACCCGTACAAAAGGGGAAAAGCTTGGTCATATAATGACTACATGAAAATCCTTGTCATTTTCGCCATTTTCGCCATATATCCTGTCCATAATATCAGTAGGATGCTTTTTAATGCCATAATGTGGCCAACTTATAGTATAACTTACAGCATCTATACCTATGACAACTCCAAATGCTCTGTGGCTTTGGTGTTCACAGAGCAAAATCGTGCCTATTCTGAATTTAGGACTTGACATTCTATTCCTTTTCTATGTTAAGATAACACACATATGACTATCCAGATAATCTATTGGGAATTTATGGTCTATTCTTTCAAAGGTTTCTGTACCTTTTATCGGTATCCACTTTATTGTGACAATTTCATGTTCTATATCTGTTGACAAGACGATACCATACTCTTTATATACGGTATCGTAGTATATTGTTCCTACTTTTGGAGTGTTGTTAGTGTATGCTATAATATGCCCTAAAATGCCCTAATTTGGACGTAAATCTGGATGTAAATTTTTTTCCAAAATCGCGTAAGTCCCTGTTTTTATTACATCTTTTGGTATGTTTTTTTGACACTCCACATTTTACCACATTTTACCACATCTTCCCACATCTTCCCACAGTTCCCCATTTACACTACAATAACCTCATATCGACCCATTCTAATTGTAGATTCTAAGACTGTTTTATAGTAATCTTCTCTTGTTCTTAGTCCATACCAATAGACCTTATAGATTATACTTCCATAATCTTTTTCTACCCTCTCATCTATTACTACTCCATACTCTTTATACCCTTCATCTGTATCATACAATACAGTTCCTACCTTTATCTTATATTCTTTTAGATTCATTAAGTTTTTTCTTCTTCCTTTCCTTCTAATATTACCCTGAATCTATCACTTAATACTAGTTCTCTTAATCCTTCTTTTGAATACTGTTCTATTGATTTTGTCTTATACCAATATATCTCATAGTACTTCACATGACTATAAGCATAGTCTTTTGTTCTTCTTATTACTCCGTACTCTCTATAGTTCTTTCCTGTATCGTACAGTATTGTTCCTATCTTATATCTCATTGTTTTATTTTGTCCTTCTCGGGGATATCTATCACAGATCAAGGTTCTGTCCTTAACCAAAGAGTTTCCCTTTCTAAACTGTTTCATATCCATCCAATTATCGACAAATAACGACATACTTCCTTCTTTGCGCTTCTTCCTTATCTGGTATATATATGATATCATAGAGGGGAGGGATTGTCAAGGAGGATTGTTGCTAAACAGAGAATATGATAATGAATCGTGTATCGTTATTCATGGCAGGATTGTCAGACCTTGAGCAACTTGTACTTGACGCCTTCAATCTCGACAAGGCGATTTTCGCAGGAATTGCCATTTCGCTTGGCAATCTCGTTGTTGTGGTCATGCTCGAAATATTCGACACCATCAAGATACCAAGATTTGTCACCATTGGCATATTCAACGGCAGGGCCGTCAATGCGGTGATGTTTGCCATTTTGATACCAATGTTTCTCACCATTGGCATATTCAACAGCAGGACCGTCAATGCGGTAATGTTTGCCATTTTGATACCAATATTTGTCACCATTGACATATTCAATGGCAGGGCCGTCAATGCGGTGATGTTTGCCATTTTGATACCAATGTTTGTCACCATTGGCATACACTCTCACTTCATATGTCTCGAAATTTGCCATCATTGCCTCGTTATGTTGCTTCTACTACTAATCCAGGTGCTTCCACATAACTGAAAGAAAGATACATACCATGAATGGGTCAAACATTCCTGTAATTCCCAAAAAGATAAGAAATCTAATGGCCTCTTGATCGTTGAGCTTATATGGGTTTATCTTCTTCATGATGTTTATTTCTTAGTTATCGGCAATGCGACCCGTGATGAAGGTGACGGCTTCCTCGTTGCGCTTGCGAATGACGACCTTCGCGGCCTTGCTACCGCTAACCGTATTGACACGGTTGACGACCTTCTCGGACTTGACGGACGTTCGCAAATTGCGCGCGTGGGCCTTCGGGCCGACGATTCCGCCTTCCTTCGCCATCTTGCCGTTCTTGTGCATCGTTCGCACCTTTCCGTCCGGTGTCTTGACCGTCACCTTGCTGTTCGCTGTGCTCGACTTGATCCCTTTCGCAAACATTCCACGTCCAATCGTCGTCATGATATATCCCTCTCAGTTCGTTCGTTTTGACTCAATCCCTCAACCTCATGCCCTATAGTACCACAGGATGACGTGGCAGTCAAGGGGAAAGTTTTGGCAGGATTAGCAAGCCTTGATCAGCTTGTACTTGATGCCGTCAATCTCGACAAGGCGATCTTCGCAGGTATTGGCATTGCGCTTGGTAATCTCGGCATTGTAGTCATGCTCGGAATAGTACTTATCATCAATGTACCAACATTTGTCACCATTGGCACGTTCAATGGCAGGGCCGTCAATGCGGTGACGCTTGCCATTTTGATACCAAAATTTGTCACCATCGGCATATTCGGCAGCAGGGCCGTCAATGCGGTGACACTTGCCATTTTGATACCAAGATTTGTCACCATCGGCATATTCAATGGCAGGGCCGTCAATGCGGTGACACTTGCCATTTTGATACCAAGATTTGTCACCATTGTCATACACTTTCACTTCATATGTCTCGAAATTCGCCATAATTGCCTCGTTATGTTGTTCTTCTCTATTTTGTTTTATAAAGGTCTTGACGTACCTTTCACAACGATAAGGGTCTTGATATGATCGATGACATCTACCGCAATACCCTTCTGAGCATCAATGACAAAATTTGCATCCTTGTATGCCATCGGGGCTTCATCCAAAGACGACTTATCAACGCTTGCAACAATTCCCTTCATGCCCTTCTTAAAGACATCTACATCAAGGTTTCTCTTTGCATCATTTCTCCCCATCGTTCGCCCGCATCCGTGAGAGGCAGAGTTAAGATACTCATCGTTGCCAAGACCTTTCGTCACATACACGCCATCTCGCATGTTGGCAGGAATTACACCTAACTGACCTTTGTCTGCCGGAGTCGCTCCCTTCCTATGCAAAACAAGTCCACCATCAAGAACAATGGCATGGTTGTGGTTTTCATTGATCATCCCCTTTATCGCACCATCAACATCTTTAACATTAAGGATCTCAAGGACAGCCTTCATCATGTGCTTACGATTGTCTAATGCGTAGTTCTGAGCGAATAGAAGGTCTGCGGCATACTGACGACCTTCTACAGAATCAAGATGCAAGAATCCCTTGTCTAGCCCGTCCTGTTTGATGTTCATGTAGTAGGTTGCAATAGAATGTCCGATGTTCCTAGAACCTGAATGAATGGTGATACAAATCTTTCCTTCTTTGTTCTCGCCTAACTCGATGAAGTGGTTTCCCGATCCTAACGTTCCTAGCTGAATCTTAAGACGACTATTGACCTTCTTGTCAAGGTTTTTGTTCTTGGATTCCGAGACAAAATCTACATAATCCTGGGAATCCTCGTGAGACGTTTTTCCGACAGGAATTGCCTCACAGATTGCCTTGTAGATTCTCTCTTTCTTTCCCTGATTCCACTTTGATGCCTTAATGTTGGTCTCGACAAGGCACATTCCGCACCCAATGTCATATCCTACGAAAACAGGAGAGATAACATCTTTCGTCAAAGCCACACCTCCAATTGGTAAGGTGTAACCCATGTGAACGTCGGGCATAATGGCGAGCTTGACGATAAAGTCCATCTTCAAGATGTTTTCGATCTGATCGATTGCCTTGGATTCAATATCCTTCAGATCAATCATCAACTTTAGTCGCTTATCGTCTAACATACCCATTTATATTTCCTTCCTTCTTCTCGACCGTTTCTAGATACATGATACCACAGGATGACCGTCAAGTCAAGGGGAAGTTTTGGCAGGATTGTCAGACCTTGAGCAACTTGTACTTGATACCGTCAATCTCGACAAGGCGATCTTCGCAAGTATTGGCATTTCGCTTGGCAATCTCGGTGTTATAGTCATGCTCGAAATATTCGACACCATCAAGATACCAATATTTGTCACCATTGGCAGATTCAACGGCAGGGCCGTCAATGCGGTGATATTTGCCATTTTGAAACCAAAATTTGTCACCATTGGCACGTTCAACGGCAGGGCCGTCAATGCGGTGAAACTTGCCATTTTGATACCAAACTTTGAAACCACTGGCATGTTCAACAGCAGGGCCGTCAATGCGGTGAAACTTGTCATTTTGACACCAACATTTGGTACCATTGGCATACACTCTCACTTCATATGTCTCGAAATTCGCCATCATTGCCTCGTTTGTTATTTCTTGACCGTTTCTAGATACATGATACCACAGGATGACCGTCAAGTCAAGGGGAAAGTTTTGGCAGGATTGTCAGACCTTGAGCAACTTGTACTTGATACCGTCAATCTCGACAAGGCGATCTTCGCAAGTATTGGCATTTCGCTTGGCAATCTCGGTGTTATAGTCATGCTCGGTATAACATTCTCCATCAAGATACCAATCTTTGTCACCATTGGCATATTCACAGGCAGGGCCGTCAATGCGGTGACACTTGTCATTTTGATACCAAAATTTGTCACCATTGGCAGATTCAACGGCAGGGCCGTCAATGCGGTGACACTTGCCATTTTGATACCAAGATTTGTCACCATTGGCATGTTCAACGGCAGGGCCGTCAATGCGGTGACGCTTGCCATTTTGATACCAATGTTTGTCACCATTGACATATTCAACGGCAGGGCCGTCAATGCGGTGACGCTTGCCATTTTGATACCAATGTTTGTCACCATTGACATATTCAACGGCAGGGCCGTCAATGCGGTGAAACTTGTCATTTTGACACCAAAATTTGTCACCATTGGCATACACTCTCACTTCATATGTCTCGAAATTCGCCATCATTGCCTCGTTTGTTATTTCTTGACCGTTTCTAGATACATGATACTACGGGATGACCGTCAAGTCAAGGGGAAAGTTTAAATGTTAATGAGGTCTAGTAGCCATCTGACCCTAAACTGACAATTCCAACGATCAGAGATATACTCAAGAGTGAGCTTGATTTGCTCTAAATCGAAGTAACCATAAGTTTCCACTCCAGGTCGATAATCGTTTTCTTCTGATGCTTGTTCACAGTTTGCAATTACAAGTTCTTTCTCTATAGTTCGTAGTTCTGCCTGAATCTGTCCTAAAGTAGCATCTTCAAGGAATTTATCCTCTACAAACTTATCCCACAAGATAGCTTTGATTTTATCCATTTCTTTTTCCTCTCTTCTCGACCGTTTCTAGATAATACATGATACCACAGGATGACCGTCAAGTCAAGGAGAAAGTTTTGGCAGGATTAGCAAGCCTTGATCAGCTTGTACTTGATACCGTCAATCTCGACAAGGCGATCTTCGCAAGTATTGGCATTTCGCTTGGCAATCTCGGTGTTATAGTCATGCTCGGTATAGCATTCTCCATCAAGATACCAATATTTGTCACCATTGACATATTCAATGGCAGGGCCGTCAATGCGGTGAAACTTGCCATTTTGATACCAAACTTTGGTACCATTGATATATTCAATGGCAGGGCCGTCAATGCGGTGATACTCGCCATTTTGATACCAAAATTTGTCACCACTGGCACATTCAACGGCAGGGCCGTCAATGCGGTGACAATTGCCATTTTGATACCAACATTTGGTACCATTGGCATACACTCTCACTTCATATGTCTCGAAATTCGCCATCATTGCCTCTTGCTCTTCTATCTGTTATCATTTATTGCCAATCTTGACACAACCTTCCTTTCTGGCATTCCAAATGTCGCCAATAGGATAACGACCATTCTTACCGCGCTTCTCAAGTAGTTCGACTCTGAACGTTTTGACGTTAATCTTGAGAACTTTGGCTCTTGTCTTTTCCCCATTCTCTGTTCCGAAGCGAACGATATCTCCGACATTAATGGTTTTGGCCATCATCCCGATGTAGATATCAATCTCCTCTTTGAGAGATTTGATAATTTCCATCATGTGATTGGCTTCGGCAGGTCTTTCACAAAGAGCGTCAAGCAATCCAGTTGCTCGAATCATCAAAGCCATTTCGTTAGTCATCTTATTCTCCAAACTCGTTCAATCCCTCAACCTCATGCCCTATAGTATCACAAGGCAGTCCACAAGTCAAGGGAAAAGAATTGGCGAGACAAACAAGTTTTGAACTACCTTCCAAGTCAGAACATTAGGACTCGAACCTAAAAAATCACGATCCAGACGTGAGATGTTCCCAATTACATCATGTTCTGATAAATTAAAGTACCTGCCGTTGAAATCGAATCAACTACCTCTAGATTCACAGTCTAGCGTTCAGCCTAATGAACTTGAACAGGCATAAAAATAGATCTTCCTGTTGAATTTGAATCAACCTATCAGGATTCAGAGTCCTGCGCTCTAGCCAACTGAGCTAAGGAAGAACAAAAATGGTGGCCCGTGAAGGGATCGAACCTTCATGGATTTCTCCGGTGGTTTCTAAGACCACTGCGTATACCAAAATTCCACCAACGGGCCATAATTGTCAATAGTGACGCAGGAGAGACTTGAACTCTCAATCCGCTAAAGGCAAGAGATTTTGAGTCTCTCGTGTATTTCCATTTCCACCACTGCGCCTTATATCCCCTACATAGTATCAAATTTGCTTAAATGGCCCCCACATCGCCTTTAAACTGATCATCCCACTATAGAGTATAATAGATGATCTTTCCTTCTCTGCTGTTATGGCCCCAAACACGCCTAACAACGGGTTGTCACTTACGAAACTGCTTCATAACAATACAAAGCGCGCTTGACAACCTTACCCCGATTCAAAGATAACCTTTACTCGTGACGATTTGGTGTAGTTTCATGTGATTCAAGGATTACTCTTGGCCTTTGGGGCAACATCACACAATCAACCAAATGGTCGATAGACAGGATTTTAATCTATTCTTCTATAAGAGCCGTGATGAATGGTTCCAACTAAAGTCATCATCATCTATTCTAGTTGGTATCTTATCTACAATACGAACTTGGGCATCTCACCAAGGGTATTGTTTTTACTTCCTCTCTAGCACTTCTCGCACATGGCCTTGGCTACGCGCCAAGGTGTGCCAATCGGATAACGACCGTTCTTGCCGCGAATCTCAAGAAGCTCCAGATTGTAGGTCTTCTGATTGATCTTGACAACCTTTCCCTTTGTCTTCTCTCCCGTCTTTGTCCCGAAGATGACAGTATCGCCAAGCTCAATGACGTTGGCGGTCATCTCCAAATAGAGATCGATCTCGTTTCGAAGGTCTCGCATACCATCTTCAGTATCAAAAGGATCCTCAAGAATGTCGTTGAACATATCGCGGCACTTGTCAAGGAGAATTCGGTCTGCGCTCATAATGTTACCTCGATCACTCAGTTTTTGTTGCTTCCCTCACCAGGACAAGTACATCATAACCCAAATCGGGCTGGGAGTCAAGGGAAAAGTTTTGTCACATTTACGTTGTTTTGCAGGAATCCAATGGAGAAAGTTTTAGGCTTATCTGGGAATAAAACGATCTGATCATTTAAGATCTTCCACTCAATATAGAACTTCTTACGAGATTTCCCGACGATGACACCTGTAGATTTTCTGCCCGAAAATCTATAGCATATGACCGAACCTATTTTAAGTTCCATTTCCTTTCTCCTTCGTTATTTCCTCAACCTCATGCACTATGGTAACACAAGATCGTCCCACTGTCAAGGGAAAAGAAATATCGGTAAACTGCTTCTAGACATTATGCAGTTCTTCGAGCGGCCAACTCTATATTATCACTTGTCATTCTAGGTTCAGACTGGCTCTCCACGAGCCAAAGGGGAATTGAACCCCAAAAGCAAAAAATACCCAATATGAATGAAGTTGCTGGTGCTGGAATCCAACCAGCTATCTCCTGAAATGTTGCCCCAGGCGGGATGTGGCATTTCCCTAACCAGCAATAAAAATGGGCAGTTAAAGCTTGCCCAGGCATAATCAGCATCTCAAAATTAAAATTAAACTTGCAGTAGCTAACGAAATGGTTCCATAATCCTACCTAAGCCTAGTAATTATTAATGCCTTTATCAAAAGCGCGAAAGGTCAATAGAGTGAAGATTGTTGATCGGAGATCTTTGACCGTAATAACCAATGGGGCTCTTGACCCATTTAACGTCACATGGACGAAGTAGTTTAAGAGGACTTACTTAGGTCTATCTATTACATAGTGAACAATGCATTTTTCGTCAACCTTTATAACCACGACACAAATTGATACTACAAACAATTTCAAACAGTTTTGAGACTTGTTTGAGGTCTAAACTAAACCAAGACTGTCCACAATCTAACCCCTAAATAATAATGCAGGTCAACAGTCGATGATGGGCAGTTTAGCGACAATGCCCAGGTCAGATACTAACCGTTCAGATTGGTGATCTGCTCCGCGACCTCATCCGAGAACTCCGAGATAGCATCGTCAGCGTCGAGAATCTCGACAGGCTCGCCATCGGTGGAATCCGCCTCAAGCTCGACCTCCACGTCAAGGTCGGAATCCGCATCCGTCTCGACGAAGCGATCCAGCGTGCCATCCTTCGAGAACGCCTTAATCGCCAGATCCTTGCCCTTGTTCGCCTTATAGCGACTCTCCAGGCCATCGGGCGTACCGAGGACAGTCACCGAAAGGTCATCCTCGATGAAAAGCAGGGTAAACAGACGATTCCCACCCGCCTCTTCTCGCGACACATCAACAGGAACGCTCGACATGAAGAACCGATCCGCAAAAACCTTGCGACCGAGCGCAACCTTGCGAGCGGCGAAATCCTCCTTATTGAAGAAAGTACCCTCGGCAGTGGTGTGAGCCTCACGAAACGCCTTGACCGAATCAAAACCAGTAAACGTCATAACAGAACCTCCAAAGAACCTAAACGAACATTTCGTGTCGGCAAAGCACCCGCTCCACCAACTTCATGACCCATTCTACATCAAACAGGGCCGCTTGTCAAGGGGAAAAATCAACCGCCTCTTTGACGGCCCCTAACTTCCAAGAACATAGTACCACGAACCTACCGCCCTGTCAAGGAGAAAGTTTTCATCGTTTCAACGACCTTCCCTCACCAGGACAAGTACATCGTACCACAGCCCGAAGGCCCTGTCAACGAAAAAGTTTTCGTCGTTTCAACGGCCTTCCCTCACCAGGACAAGCACATCGTACCACAGCCCGAAGGCCCTGTCAACGAAAAAGTTTAACCGACTTGCTTGACCTTCTCGATCTTGACAGAAAAGATCTCAAGGGTAAAATCCTCTCCACGCCTTAGTCCTGCATCTTTGACAGTATCGAAAATCTTGGCACAATTGAGGTCTTCGGTCCAACCACAATAATTCTGTGCAAGGTAAAGACCATCTTGCCTATTTTGAAGTACAAACATCATTAACTCCTTTGTCTCAACCTTATCCAAGAATGACCCTTCATCCCCAACCTCATGCCCTATAGTACCACAGGATGACGTGGCAGTCAAGGAGAAAATTTAATCACAAAAACGCAGAAAGATTCCCATCCTCAAAGGCTTCGTCTACTCGATCTTCAACACACTCGCAAGGTTCGACAAAGAAAACTGTTTCCTCGTCTTCAAAGATGTTGTCCGATTTCACGGTCAAGGTTCTCTTACACTTGTTACATTTGAACTTCATTCTCTTTCCTCCAAACCTTGACTCAATTCCTCAACCTCATGCCCTATAGTACCACAGGATGACGTGGCAGTCAAGGAGAAAAAATTATCGATTTTTAAAGTAGTCTACTACCCTAATCAGAATAAGGATTAAACTAACAATAGGCCAAGCAAATGGTAAACACAGAAACATAATAAAAAGTGTCAATGCCTTCGTTGGTGTGTCCTCGTCGGTCTTGACAAGATACATGATCCCTGCAATCAAAGCAAAAAAGCATCCAAAGATAAAATAAAACGCCATATTATAACCTCACCTGTTCTCAACTGGTTATGCTACATCATACCACGGCTTGACCGTCAAGTCAAGGGGGAAAAAATTACCATAAAATTACAAAGCTTATCCTTCTTGATTAAGTTGTTTCTTTACTTCTTCCCAAGAGAAGGGATAGAAATCATTTACATCAACTCCCACGTTAAAATGCTTTGGATAGTTATTCTCATTCGAGTTATGAATGTGACCATGGATAACTCGATCACAGTTATGCTGAATTAGCAATTGCATGGTTTTCATCCTTCTTCTCAAAGCTTTGTCTTCGATATCTTGAAGAAGAAATCCCACCTTACGATTGAGTACATCATCTACCGTCATTGTGTGATTATGAGCAGGATAATGATTCAACATGTATCTGTTCTCGAATACGAATGATCTGTATGTCTCGGGAATGCCCATATTGGCCATCTTTCTCAGAGATAGGTCGTGGTTGCCCTTAATCAAAATGATGTGGCCATTTAGCCTGTTTCTGACGATATCAGATAACTCTTCTTGATACCTTGTCCAGCCAAAATCTCCAAGATGATAGATTGTATCTCCATCCTTGACAAGTTCGTTCCACCTTTCAATCATTGTCTCATTCATTTCTTCTAGAGAAGAGAAAGGTCGATTGCATAGTTTTATAATGTTATAGTGGCAAAAATGATTATCCGATGTAAACCAAGTACTTGTCATGATGATATAATAATTACAATGCTAGGGAAAGATCGAACAAAACTTGTTTGATACCAATCTGTCATTTTGTTTTTTATATTTCTGATTTTAACCTTTTTCCTTGAATAGGAAATTGAAATGTCTACCACTAGAAGGATCTCTCCTCCTAAACACAGGATATCTCCTATTTTATATTGAATTGATTTATCTTCTGGTGGCATTTTCTATACAACTTGTGAAAGATAGGTGAGTTTTGGTTCCAACAGATAGTTTTGTCAAAATTGCAAATAAAAAGTAAAACCAAAGGATCCAATGATCATCATGACTCCAAAGATTGCATGGTTCTTTTCTCTATTCATTTCTTTCTCCTAGAAGTCGTATTCGCTCATTTCTTGCTCCATGTGTTCCATCATCTCACAAAATTCTACATAGTCGAGATGATCGTCATCAGCCTTGATGTTGACATTTTCGGCAATAACGACCTTATCGATCCGACGCTCAAGACGACGAACACTCTTTTTGGCAACAACCTTCCCTTTGGGAGAATTAGTATCCCTCCAATCATCCCTACGGTGAACAGCACTAACGTAACTGTGGGAATAATCTCCACACTTACACTTACGATACGCTTCAATGCTAAGAAAATCTTCTGGTTTGGCGTTTTTGACCCAAAGAGGAACCTTTCGGATAGTATTACTCATTCTTTCCTCTCTTGTTCTCGACCGTTTCTAGATACATGATACCACAGGATGACGTGGCAGTCAAGGAGAAAGTTATAGCAAGTCGATTACAATTGATAGAAACTCTTCTTCTTTGATACTTGATGCAACCATAACCCAATGTCTATCATCTATCATTTCAAACTTAAGATCGCTTGCATAAAATTCATCATAATAATAATCAACCCAATCAATCTCGAAAAAGAAATGTCCTTTTACCTTTTTCAATCCATAAACTGTTCCGTATTCTCTTGACTTGTAGTCGTAAATTATTGTTCCGATCACTTTGCTTCGCATTTCATCAAATGTTGTTAACAAATGTGCCACCATTACTTGTCAAGGTCATTAAGGAACTTGACTGCACCAATGAGCTTCTTTGTCCTTTTCAAGATGTGCTCCTTTACAACATCTGTTGCATTCTGAACAGTAACCTCTCCTTTGGCAACAAGGGCCATCATCATAGGGAATTCTGGAGTGTCCTTGTATTTCAATGCAAACTTCTTTCGCTTGTTTGGATCGAACTCGTAGAATACCGTATCGTATATTTTAGATGCAGTAGTGTTGTAATACTGACTGATTTTCTTTTCGATGTCTCGGATATTATCACGAACATCATCATCATTTTCATCAAGCTGGGCAAAGATGTCGTCTACATTCTCGTCAATAATGGCCTGAATGATGTAGTTCTCTTTGTCCATACAATTGGTACGAAGATGGTGTAGTTGAAAATACTGCGCTGTCTTGATCTTTAGGATCTGTCCATCATCAAGAGTAACAACCCATCCTTCAATATTTTCTTCTGTCTTTGCCCTCTCCTTCAGATCCTCTACAGTATAATCAGGATATTCTTCTGCCTCGGCAATGTTGATACCATAAATCTTGTTCACCAATTCAATGTTTCTATACTTTCCGTTCTCACTCCTTTCTTGGAGTAGTACAAGTTTGTGCTCTTTGTATCTCAACACAATCCTGTTAGAAGGTCCAACAAACTCGAACAAGGCAGAACGATTAAGTTTCAAGGATGTGTTAATGAATTCCTGTAGTTTCTCATCATTGTCGTAAATCTCTTGTGCCATACGACTCTGATCGTTGTCAAAACTCATCTTTGTCTTGGCAACGACATTTCCATTAGGAAGTCGAATGAATCGAATAAGACTGCCATCAAACTTATTTTGAACAGAGACAATCTTCTTGTCCTTCACATCTTTAAGAAGATATCCTTCTGTCTCGCCCATATTGAAAAACTTGTGAAGCATGATAAATCGTTTCATGCTACCATCATTCTGTTGGACGAATGTAAGACCTCTCAACTCGTAAGCCTTGATCTCTGGTTTGTCCTTGATCGGACAATTGAAATCTCCGTACGATGCAATACGATAATTGAACATCACAACCTTATATCCTTGCACTTCTACAATCGACATAAAGAAGGAATCGTTGGCTTTCACGATTTCGAGACATTCATTATATGTTGGAATCATTTTTCTCCCCACTTCCTCAATTCTCTCCACTGAGCGTCTTGCCCTTCTTCTCTTTTCCTACAATCTTCAAAGGCTTTGTCTATCTTTTTCTTTTTACGCTTACTCTTTCTCTTGTCGTTCTTTTGGCGCTTCATCTCATAACCTTTTCATTTACTTTCTCATCCTATTGACAGAAATCCTCGTCTCTACCATTAGACTTCTGTGGTAAAGGTACTCATGGTTATCGCAATAACACTTCCATAAAGGATTCTCATTCTTGAGAATCTTATTATCAACCAAGACCTTAATCGAATCTAGTTCGCACTTGCGAAGAAGTTTAAAAGAGTAGACCTTCCTTTTAAAACGATCAGAATTTTCGTCAACATAGGCTTTCCCATCAAATTCAATCCAAGAAACATCTTCAAACCTATCGTAAAACCATCCATTTTTATTAAAGATAGGAGTACAAGGTTTGATGCTTCCTTCATCAAGAAGTTCCTCAACATAATAAAAGTGTCCAAGACAAAAATGTTCTTTAAGGCTTAATCTTTTGTATTGACGCTTCATTTTCTCTCCACTCTTTCGACCGTTTCTAGATACATGATACCACAGGATGACGTGGCAGTCAAGGAAAAAGATTGGCTAAAGGTGCTCCGAAAGGTCTGTTGTTTCATAAATCTCTAGATGGATACTTTCTTTTTCCTTTTCACTTAACGGAGAAATAATAATAAAACCTTTATCAGCAATAGAGTCAATAATGCCCGATCTTGAAACTCCAGATTGATTGCCATATTTTTGCCAAAGAATCGAAACCTCTCCTTCCATATCGCGACTTCCTTCTATAACTACTCCAAACTCCCCACCCTTAAAGTTAGGATCATACAAGATCATTCCGATAATATTTACTTTCATATGATTATCTCCCAACATTTCCTCTTAATTCCTCCAGTGATAGATGTCTCACTATAATCAAAATATGCCCCACAAAGTATCTTATTCCACTTTATTTTATATGAAAGTGTAAAGGAGTTATAACTCACCGCATAGCAATAGTCAGAAACTCCATTATTGTTGTAGTAAAAGATTGTTCCTATTGGATATTTCATTCTTTTTTCTCTTCATCATCCAAATCTTGCCAAACTCTATAGGAATTAGAATCCTCTTCCTCTTCTTGAATATCGTTTTCTTCAACAAATTCTTCAAACTTGTCGTTTACTTCTTTACGAAACAATTTGCCATCTTTGTTATATCTGTCATATCCGAGATAACCTGGGATGTCTGTCCCTGTCTTTAAAGCAATTTTGACAAACTTCTCTGTCACCTTATCTCTTGTTTCTTTTTCGAGTTCTCCACTAACAAAGGAAACTTGAGCAAGATACGCCCATAAACGATTCTGCTTTTTGTTAAGTTCTGCGCTCAAAACAGAGAAGGCACGAGTTGTCTCTTCCGATTGGTCTTGGTGATATCCATTTTGATAAGAAATCCCTCCAGAAATAACGTTAAGAAGTTTCTTCATTTCCTCTGCCTGTTGAATCTCTAGATACAGCTTTTTGACATGATTATTCATTTCTTGAGATGACATCGTATTCTCCAATTTCAACTTTGTTTAAGAAACTTGTTGACGAAATGCAAGTTGTACTAGCTGAGTTATTTTTGTAAAAGCAGAACATCCTGATTCCACTTGAATTCCAAGAATGACAATTCTCGTTCTTGTTGTCTCTGCATGACACATTTCGACAATACAATTTAGGGAACAAAACAACATCTTTTACAACAAAGTACTGTTCTGAGTGGGTATCAAAGAACAACATTCTTTTGTAACTTTTTATTTTTTCTAGTTCATTGTACATATCGTTCTCGATGATGGAGGTTCCCATTCACAAGTACATGATATCACGAGGGAAACGAGTTGTCAAGGTGGAAAGGTTCTCCGAGTCGGGATCGAACCGACGATTTTTCTCTTATAAGGAGAATACTTTGACCAACTAAGTTATCGGAGAATAGTTATTTTATCTAGGACATCGAGATTTAAGATTAACAAGAACTTTTGCAGACAGATTTTTACTTATAGTTCCATCTTTATTTACACATTGGAATTGCTCACGATAAATATCTCCGTTCCCTGTCAAATATCCTTGTGTTTTACAGAATTCCGAGACTACAGAAATTTCGCACCTCTGATATTCTGCATATCGTTCACATGACCTGTTGCATGTTCCGATAAACCAAACTAAGAAGATAAAACTTCCAATTGTGCTCAATGTTCCCAATATTGTTTTAGTTCTCTTTTTCATTTACTTCTCCTAGCAATTTCAATACTATAGTCTTGCTCGGAATATTTGATACCATCAATATACCAAAATTTGTAACTATCAATATATTCAAGAGCAGGGCCGCCAATGCGGTGACACTTGCCATTTTGATACCAACATTTGTCACCATTGACATATTCAATGGCAGGGCCGTCAATGCGGTGATGTTTGCCATTTTGATACCAAGATTTGCCACCATCGGCATATTCGATGGCAGGGCCGTCAATGCGGTGAAGTTTGCCATTTTGATACCATTTAATTGTCTTGTCTGGGATACTAATGGCACATCCGTCAGGCTTTGGAGTATCATAATCGTCATCGTAAATAACGGTGCCATCTACCCAAATTTGATATGGCTTGATCATTATCTTTCTTTATTCATCAAATTGTCATTCAATCGACGCTTGAGCATCTTTGCCGTTGTTGCGGCAATCTGCCCTAACGTATTCTTTGATACAATAATTTCTCCCTCTGCCTCTCGGAGAACATCTTCTTGCATTGCCTTGATAATTTCGCCAGTACGAGTCATATCAATTTCACCCACAATCTTGTCAAGTACGTGAGTGAGCCTCATTTCTGTTACCCACTCATCTGCAATCTTTCTCGCATCTGCAAGAACTTTGAGCTTCTCTTCTTTCTTGAGCATATCCTCAACCGATGGAGGGTTCTTTCTTTCTTGGAAATCGGCATTCTTGAACTTGACAAGCATTCGCTTTCCATTGTTGGTAGCACATTCCCACAATGGTCGAATTACGATCCCTTCACTCTTATGCCCGTGACCCATACCATTACGGATTGCCTGCTGACATTCCTGATTACGCCACTTGATCAACTCTTCAATGTCTGTACTCGACTTGGTAAACCATACGAATTCAAGATTCATGTCGTCTGTCACTAGTTTATGGGCCTTGTCGAAATCGAGCCAATGATCAACAATTTTGACATCAAATGCAATGAACTTGGCCTCCTTGCCATATGAATGCGACATCTTTTGCATACTTCCGCCATACGCTTCGCCATAGATGGTAATCGCTTGCACACCAAGATTGCGGAAATTGGCAAGAAGAGCATCCTGATCAAAAATGTTAATGAAGAGTTGATGACTCATCCCTCCAGAAAAGAACCTCAATTCTTCTTCTCCTAACTCATTGATTTTAAAGGATAAATTTGAACTCGTGCCGTGAATTTTCTCAACTACGTAAACCTCTTTAAAGTCTAAAATCCTTTGTGCCCTCGGCTTCTCAAGATTGTCAATATGCATGTATCCCATGTTGTAACTCCTGTCGATTTGTAATTACATTCTATCACGAACATATTGCCTTGTCAAGGGGGAAGTTTCAAGAGATTCCCAACCTTTCAAACAACAGGCTCCTTAACTGATCTTCGCTCATATATTTCATTTCATCTTCCCAAATGAAAACGATCTTGTGCCCATTGTTTACTGCTTTCTTTGTCTTCTTGAAATCCTTCTTCCAAATATCCCTTGCTTTAACGAATCCTGCTGGGTAATTGACTTCTTGTTCTTTGTTGTATTTCTTTGAGTTAGCGTGCCAGAAATCTCCATTAACTTCGATAATCACGTTAAGAGATTTGATCATGAAATCATAGTGATAATGATTCTTTCCTTTGTTGTATTTAATGACAAAGTTACGTTCATACTGAATTGATTGTGAATCGAGAACTTGAGCTACTCTTGTTTCTAATTTAGAATGTGGTCCTTTACAATTGGTTCGACAAGAATCAGATCTAATACTATTATCTAACCATTTCGTCTTTTGTTCGTCATTTAATGCTGTCCACACTTCTTTTGATTTTAATCCTCTGTGCTCTCTTAGTGTATGTCCGTACTTTTCAATCCATAAAGAATCATCTGCAATTTGTTTCTTTACCTTCTCCGTCTGGAAAATATTATCGACACCATATCTTTCTCTTACTGTTCTGTTCCTCTTCTCGTACCCTTCAGTTCCTTTGGCAAGATTGTGCTCTGCTCCAAAGTTCTTCAGACATGTTGCTTTATATTTATTTCTCGTTTTGTCGAGAAGGGTTGATTGAGAGATGTTCCTCGTTTTGATGTCATAATACTCCAAAAGAAACTTGGTTTGAGTATACCCAATTCCGTGTTCTCTCTTGAAATCTGGTAATGAATAAAACTCCTCAAGGTACAACCTTTTGACAGTTTCTTCGTCAAGTTCTGGAAAGTTGTGTGTCAAAAATGAGTATCTAACTTCTTTGGATTCTGTTATCTCTTTTGGTTTTGATTTGCAATAGAAATGATGACGAGAATCTTTTGGCATCTGCATTTCTTGATTACAAAATGGGCAATAGTTTATTTTCTTCATATAGTAAATAGTACCGAGATAAGAAAAAGTCCATCAACTTGAACTTTTCCAGTAAAATAATTTCAATGTGACAGACATTTTGAAGAGGACAATGCTTTAAATGCTCTGGTAAATCCCTTCAAGTCCAATTCGTAGTTGTGTGTTTCATAGGCACACAAAGGATAATGATACATTACCATCACTGTTATTTGCAATTTAGACCCAGACTTTAGGAAAGGAAGTAGATCGTTGGGAAGGGTATAGTTTCCATATTTGTCGTCTTCTTTAATCTTAACCAAATCTTCTTTTGAAAACTGTTTACCATAATCCCCATCATCTACTGACAAATGAAATTGTTCAACTACGTTATGCTTTGACAAATATAATGTGATTTTATCTTTTCGAACAGATACGCTTGTTAAATTAATATTATGGTCGTCTTCTCCCGCAGAACTCATATAGCAATGATCTCCTTTGTTCACAATCCACTTCCCTGACTGTAAGATTGAATTTTCCTTTTGCCAATCTGCAAAATTGGAATTCGTATTTGATATTGCCAAATAAGTTCCATCATTTTTATATCCATTACATTCTTTTTTAACCTTTGTCGCTACAATCTTTTTATTTGTTTGTACCAATTTAATATTACTAACATGTTTATTTTTTGAAAATCCTCCAAGACACATAAATATCAAAAATAATGATCCTAAAAAAACTAATCCCTTTCCCATGTTGTATTTTCTCCTGTCGATTTGTAAGTATATGATACCACAAGATGGCGTGGCAGTCAAGGGAAAAATTAAACAACGATTCTGATCGTACCGTTATCAATAATTCTTTGAAAATACTCAAAACTATAATTGTATAGATTATTGTCCTCTTTCCACCGAATCCTAACGATGCAATTTTTATCACACTTCTCTTCGATCAAGGCCAATCCGTTATATTTCTTCCCAATAGTTGTATAGAGAAATATTGTTCCTACTTTAAAGTTCATTGTTTTCCCTTATTAAAACTTCGACCTTTAGTGACATCTTGAATTACCTTTTCTTAGATTGCAGATGTTACACATTGGCTGAAGATTATACATTCCGTTCTTTCCACCCTTGCTCTTTGGTCTAATATGATCAACTGTCATAAAGATATCTTTCTTTTCTGTCGAATTGATTATAAGCTTGACAGAATACACGATCTTCTCTTGTGTTGGATTACTCTTAACTAATTCAAAATGTGTCCCTTGTGCTCCACATTCATAACAAGTTGTTCCCTTCTTGACAAACAACCTTAATGGTAGCGTTGCTGTAGATACTTGATGTCCTTCAATTGTGATAAAGGGCTTTTTTTTCTTTTGTGCTCCTCGGACATATGGCATTACTTGATGTAGGTAGATCATTCGTTGTCGTCCTTGGAATAAACGAGTTCAATATTCCAACCAATAGTGTTGATAAGTTCTTGGTTTTGATTAGGATAGACTACCCAATAAAGGTTGTAATTAGAGCTTAAACTCTCTATTAATGATGCTTTAATGATGGTTCCAATCTTAACTTTATCAAGACCGTGTTTGTACAGAGATCTGACAACATCTCCCACTTTAAGTAATTTAGGAGTCATATCTAAAGTCCCCAATTAAGCTTTGTGATTTTTAATCCTACATAAATATCTCTTTCTTTGGGCTCACCTCTTCTATTCCCAAAAAACCTAACTCGATACATTTTTCTATGTTTATCAACTCTAACAATAATGGCATAATATAATATATCAATATTATTGGCAAAGCCGAACCTGATCAGATCGCCTACCTTAAACTTGATTCGTATCACAATATCGATTCCCATCAAAGCTGCCAGTTTCTGCGTGATGAATGTATCCAAAAGGATTGGCAACTACTCGTGTTCCTCCAATTTTGTAATCAATAGGATCGTGCATGTGTCCATGAATCCACAACTTTGGAGCATTATCGCTCAACATCAAGCCTGTCATATCTGTGTAGTAATACCTATTAAGATTCGATGTCTTATAATTCTCGGAGATGCTCAGTGTCGAAGGGGCATGGTGAGAAACAACAATCGTCTCATTGTTTGATAGTTGCTTGATTCTGTCGATTGTGTTTGCATTCTCGTCATATACCCAACTGGTGAATTTGGGAATATACTTAAAATCATTCATCCATCCACGATAAATAGAGTTCAACGGATCGTCAGAAAACCACATGGTATCACCAATAAAAGTTACACCATTGATAGTGACTGGTCGATACTTCTGCAACCAATGAATGCCATCAATTTTGTCAATTTTATTGGCAATCGAATACAACAAAGGCTTATCGATGCTGTAATATTCATGATTACCAAGAACGAAGATGGTGTTCTCAAAGTGTGTCGCGATGCCAGTAATACACATTGGCAACCTATCATGCTCTGCACAGATATCTCCAGCAATTACAACAGTTTCGCCATACGGAAGATACTTGATAAACTGGATTGTCTGTTCACCCGTCATGTGCTCGAAATGTAGATCGCTCATATAATGGATAAGCATGGCAGTTCCTTGATTGGTTATGAGATATTGTAACATGGAAGGTATGGATTGTCAAGAGAAAAGGATGTCAAGAAATGATAATTATAAAGGATTTATCTTCTAGGAAAAATCTATTCAAATCCCTTACAGTATATTTGTATTGAGCGCCTTTTTCCCACGATACAATCACACAATTGGAATAAAGATCAGATACTTCAAAAGCTTTGATAACTACCCCATATTGAGAATTGGTTCTGTAATTACTTTCGTCATAATAGTAAATTACAGAACCAACTTTTAAGTTATATCCTAGTTTTTGTATTGTCATCTTAACTAATTTGGTCTACAAGGTGATCTGACGAACTCATTAATGATTTATTTTTTCTTTCAAGAATTTCGATTCTTTGATAAGCTTCTACCAATAATGAATGTAAATCAAATCCTCGATATAACTCATCATCAATTTTTTGTTCTGCTTTTTGCTTCCTTTCTCTGTTTGATGTCGGGAACATCATGTATTAAGGATCTCTTCAAGTGTTGGAACGTCTGGAAGGATGTTGAACCGTTCCTTTGGTGCTGGGATGTTCTTTTTTCCGTTCTGCACCATTACTCGATATCCATCTGTACGTCGTCGAATCTTGACATTAGCGAAGGGACTCTTCGTCTTTAGTTCGACAAGACGAAGTTCTGCCTTGTCATAGGTGTCGTGCCTACTGTCCTTCTCGAAGTTGCGTACAGTGATCTGATTTGGATTGGTCTTCTTGTTACTCGCCATTGTTGTGATTCTCCTCACGTTGTTTTGTATCGCACCATTTGTATATAGTATCATAACCCATCTTGAACAGGTTGTCAAGATGTTTCTATTGTGCTCTCGAAATTAAAATATACATATCTTGATTCTCTTTGTTCCTACTTTCTTCTTTGTAAACATCAAGATAGTATCTTTTATCAGAGAACCTATAAAATGTCACATAGCAATAGTTTTTTATTTTATTTTGAGCGTAATTTTTTACCTTGCCATCGTGAGAGATGTGTGTCCCGTCAGTCGAAACCATCACAACTATCTCATAATGACTTTCTTCATTAAATTCTCCTTTATTATCTGTTGATATGACAAAGTCGTGTAGTTTTAGTTCTTCGCAACGCATTACTTGCCAATCCTTAAGACCAAAAATGACTCTTCATATGCTGTTCCTCCAACTACAAGATGATCATAATTACACGAATTAACCATACCAATCGAATTTGAAACAATGAAGACAATATTATATTCCCCAGACCCACTGCCAGCACGCGGGGTAAATCCTCGAATATAATATAGAGAACCATCATAAGAATCGCATATAATGTCTCCTATTTTGAACTTCAAATCATTCATATCGATTCAACCTTGAAATAAGAAAGCTTTCTTTTTCTGTTGGAGAGCCTTTTGAGAAATAATTATCGACATTTCCTGTTTTAGTGAAAAGAGTATTGTGATAATAGACAAAGCGAAATCTTACTGAATCAATATCGAGGATGTAACAATAACATTCATGATTGTCATTCCATATTAAATCTCCTACTTTGAACTTCATATCATCCATGTCAATTCAACCTTGAAATGAGAATTGATTCTTTCTCTCTGATGGAGGTATGAGAGAAATTGGAATGTCTAATCTTAGGGAAATAACGACAACAATAGAGAGGAAATCTTCTGTATTCCTTGTCACTGTCAATTTTGAAGATATACCCATAACATTTTATGTCAATGTCCCATATGATATCTCCTACTTTGAATTTTAGATCTTGTTCTGACAAAACACACCATCCTTGTAGGAATAAATAACTCTCTTGATCCCTGCAAACTTCATTACGGCAGCACACATATCGCATGGCTTACTGTTTTTCATAATCCCATCTGCTCTACCAATTCTTACAACATAGATGGTTGCCCCTTCTGTGATGGAACGATCAACATTCAAGATTGCTCCAATCTCTGCATGGATTGTCCCATGTCCATTATCTTTGTACCAAAACCTCTGTGCAAACTTGTTGAACTGATTTCGATTAAAGGAAGTGTTAATTACTTTTCCTCCCTTGACGAGTGCTGCTCCGTGCTTCTGAAATGGATGATCACTCTGTAGTGCAACCCGCTTACAAAGCTCTATGTATGCTCTCTGCTTATTGGAAAGATGCTTTATCTTCATTTTTTGATGTCCTTATTGTTTATTTCCCTTACCAATCAAGAACATCATACCATGGCAGAGACCGATTGTCAATGAGCAATTTTAATTAAAATTTCACCCTCGTGAAGACCTTGACTATCTATGTCAATTTTCTCAGTTTGCACACACCTTGTCTTGACCTTTTTTTCATCTGCAAAGATGACAATATATGTTTCATATGTCTCTTGTTCTTTAGTGTCGAAACTTTCGACATGGAAGCAAATAATATCTCCTACCTTTAACATAATATCTCGATGATTCATGGTTTTACCTGCAAAACCCGATAGGATTACTCTTCTTTGGAGGTTCTGTCTGTTGTGCCGGTTGTTCAACAGATCCTGACAATTCGGTTGTTGGGGCTGATGCCTTTTCTTCTGCAACCGAAAGCTTTGACAAGATGAGGGATAGGTTCACGATTGCAAATTGTCGTAATGTTTGATTCATTGCTTCTTCTCCGAAGTGATAATGTCAACTAACTGCCAATAATCTTCCAAGTCTACTCTTTTTTCTTGCCACTCTTCTAAGTTTATTATGGAGAATATCTTATCCACTTCATCGAACATGCCAACATTAATTAAAAAACTCCTAGCTACATATTTTTTGGAGAGGTCTTCTCCGTACATGCCTAAAATTGTGGTGTAAGTAACTTTTCCACCTATGGTTTTCCAAACGAGGATGTCTCCTACATTTAAGTTTTTGACATCAAACATCTTCATCAACTTTAATCACATAAATAGGATCCCAAACTAATCCAGGAGTAGAACTGTTTTGTCTTTTGGCATAACTGATCAAACGATACTTTTCTTCACAACCTTTTCCAAGGAAGAAGTCGTTTCTATTCGATATAATGTTGGTCTTCCAACGAATAAGTTCTCCAACTTCTGTTATAATTGTATACCCAATACACCTATCTGAACCTCTCCTGTAGATAACGACATCTCCAACTTTAAGAGACTTTATGTCATGAACCAATTGTCTAACTCTTTTATTCATTATTCTTTGGGTCCATATACGTCAATAACTTGCCAAAAATTGGAGGCATAGTCGTTCCACTTTAGTCTTTTGTAGTCTTCAAAGTTTTTATACTAATTTTTGTTTTCTCTTTATTTAAAAATCCACTTCGCTTCTCTCCATAGTTTTTGATTTCTATAACTTCACTTAATGCAAAACGGTCTAGTTCAACTTTAATTACCACAGAGTTGGCGATATTATTACCACTTTTCCAGACAATAATATCGCCAGCCTTGACATTTCCTGCAGATTTCATCTTTCCCTACATATCGTGTGGAATATAAATCTTTACTTCATTGGTATCAAAGAAAGGACGCTCCTTCTGTTCCATTGGTACAATCCACATTCTCTGACATTTTGACGGCCCAGGCTTAGGCGCATACATATCTGTCAAGACGATATGCCCATCAAAGACAAGACCATTGACATAATCTGTAGGAGCGTCAAAATCTGTACCTCCACAACTAACGCGCTTCGGCATCATCTTTTTCCCCTGCTTCCACTCAAAAACCTCATCCGTCTGGACAACATGATCGAAAGGAACTACGGTGAAGTCTGCGTGTTCTGCCAAGCCGTTGAGTTCATTGAAGAACTTGGCAAGCAACAGATCATCAACAGAGCCAGACTGATCAATGCTAACAGCGATCTTTGCCTGTCGCTTGACGACCTTTCCAGGATGGATGTAAGGCGTTCGCCTACTCAATCGCCTTACAGTGCTTCGCCTACTTGTCCTTTGCGACTTCTTGACAAAGTATCGAAGATAGCGAGCCCAATCAACAACGGCAGGACGAATCATATCCATAATGTGCTTCTGGATTTCCTGACTGATATTTCCCCAACCCTGCGAAGACTGTGATACTTCCTGAGTGGACTTCTTCAACATCTCCTTCAGGCGATTTTCTGCCATTTCCTTCAAAGTGCTCCCGTCAGTAACAGGCCCATTACCTTCTTTTCCTTCTCCTTCTCCATTCCCATTTCCTTCTCCCCACTCGCCATGATCGTCCATCTGGCCTTCTTCACCTTCTCCCATCTTGTTCTTCTGCTCTTCGTCTGACATCTCTCGAATCTTGTTGTAGTAGAACTCGGAACTTTGCATAGTTGGGAAGTCCGCAAACGGACCACGCCCAGGAAGAAGCGCAAAATCAGGTAGCTCATTAGGGATGTGGGAGTTGATTGCCATGTCTGTGGCATAATTCCACAACTTGGCAGTATGAGCATCATCCTTCTCTCCTGGCCTGCGAGTTGTAATGTGACCAAGAATGATGTGATAGAATTCGTGCATCAAAACGCCCTTGCGATATCGATCACGAACTTCCTCACTAACCCCTTCTCCCCCAATGTTCTCAAAGAAGTCGGGATTGTATGCCATCTCGAAATAACCATCATTAGTTACTCGTACTCCTGCCGTTGGGATCCCTTTGGTTGCCTTCTTCTCGACCATGCGAGAGAAGACACTAAAAAAGGGCTGGTCCCTAAGTAAAGAGTAAATGCTTTTCTGAAGATCGTAAGCCATGTTCTGCCTCTGTCTCAATTGGTGTACCCTATAATAGCACATCCTACCTGGATGGTCAATGGGAAACTATTCGATGATGAATTTCGGATCGAAAGTTCTCTCGACATAAATTGTATGGCAAATACCGAGGGTAGTTTGAACCCTCATGAGTCGAGAAACATTATGAACAATTTCTTTAAAAGTAAGAGAAGGAGTTTGCAAAAAGCTGTCCATAAATTTGATTGAAAGATCTTTTGTCAAACGAACATATAGTTCTGCAAGATTGACAAACTGCTTGTCTGTCAAGTCTTTTCGGCTCGAAATCTTTAGATCAATAAAATCATTGACAACTTCTTCTTGTTCTTTTAACGAAAGCCCGCTAAGAAATCCAAACTTTTCATTATCCATAGCTTCATGGATTTCCTTTTCATACTTCATCTTGAAAATACTCCTCAATTGGTGTACCCTATAATAGCACATCCTACCTGGATGGTCAATGGAAAATTATTCGATGATGATTTGATAATAGTTATGATACTCGTAAAGACACCTAATAGAATGCCCTACCAAGAATTTGGATTTTCCCCACAAAATCCGCACAGTACGACTGTAATTATCTATCTTATAAACAACACCATATTGTTTATTTGTTTTGTGATAGATGATTGTTCCTACTCTGATGTTTTGTTCCATTTTTTGTTCTCGATGATGAAAATGTGATAGATAACCACCCATCTATCGTGCAAGGCACCTTATATATACCTCGCCCACCCCATACAATAAGGGTAACTTCATTTAATATGATCTCTATTCTCGATGCCAAGGAACTACCATTGACAACATTGTTCCAATTAAAAATCCAACCACCAGACTTGAATATGGTATTGTTTCAATTACTGGGAATACCATAACCAATATCATCAACCCAAATATAAACGCACAAAGACAAATTACCAAAAGTGCGATAACGAAGACAACCTTGTTCAACATTTAATTACCTCCTGAAAGGAGAATCTACAGCAAGTGATACCAGAAATCCCGCCGAGATACTAGAGACCGCAACACTATATGGAAGCGTCTTTACTGCGGGGAATGCATACCACAATAAGGCGATTCCAAAATTGAGAGCAATTAGTGCGATGAAAACTAGTGTAAATGCACACACAACCTTGTTCAACATTTAATTACCTTCTTCTTCTTGATACTTCTTGTCGATATACTTTACCAGAAATGAGAACGAAAGTATTACAAACATTGCTGCTAATATCCATAAAAGTGTCGTAAGTTGTCCAAGCACTCCAAACATTACCGCCAGAAACACAGAAGAAGTCGTTGCTGCTCCTAATAGATATGATAAGATACTTTTCATTTTGTCCTCGGTGATGTTGTCCCTCACTTGGTATACACATCTTACCACGAGTGGAACCAATTGTCAATGGGAAAATGTGTAATGATATCAACGACTTAGAGTACCCTCGGAAGGACTCGAACCTTCAAAAACTGCGATAGAAGCGCAGGGCCTTATCCATTAGACAACGAGGGCATAAGTAAAAATGTTAGGTCGTTTCCTTTATTGCAAACTATTTACTATATAACAACAAAAGGAAAATATAATATGTTAGTAACCTGTCTTCATTGTGGAACCGAATTTGATAAAAGCGATACTGAAATTAGAAAATCCCCCAATCACTTTTGTAACCGTAGTTGTGCTGCCTCCTATAATAACAAAAAATATCCAAAGTGCAAATTAAAAACAATTACATGCACTCATTGCGGGAATCCTGTTGATAGAAAAAACTACAAAGACCAAAGAATCGTATGTTCTTCGTGCAAGTCCAAACAAAAGGAAGAGCTAGACCAAAGAACAATTAGACAAACAAGAAAAAGAGGACCAAACTTACCAAAGAGATATTGTACTCAATGTAACAAAGAAATCTCAAGAGACCCTTCTAGAAATAAGAGCGGAATTTGCATCGATTGTACTCATAATAGCACAAAAGAAAAAACAAAGAACACTCCTATCAAAAAATATAGAGAAACATCATCTGTTAAAGACAAACATCCTTCTTGGGCTCACGCTCATGTCAGGGCCTTTTGTCGATCTTGGAACAAGTCACTTACAAAACAACCTTGTCAAAATTGTGGGTATGATAAACACATCGAATTGTGTCACATCAAGCCAGTTTCTTCATATCCTGACGAGGCCCTTATAAAAGAAGTAAACGATCCTTCAAATTTATTAGTCTTGTGTCGTAATTGTCATTGGGAATTCGATCACGAACTTATCTCTTTAAAAGAAATCCCAAAAAGAATTTAAGGCTGATCCAGTTAGACTCGAACTAACAACCTCTTCATTAACAGTGAAGCTCCCTGCCAATTGGGATATGGATCAGAAAATGCCCGTACAGATGAATGTTGCACTATAATGTTGCCCTTTCCATCTGTACGGGGAAATAGTTACTACTCGCTCTTATCTTCATTCTCCTTCTTGGACTGTTCTCCAAGGAGCACTTCGACGAAGATCTTGTGGGTAAGCCCCTTGCTCGTCTCGGTGTTCATGAACCTCCGAATGTTTCCATCCCCATCCTTCCCGCTGACATCCAAGGTATCCTTGGCCATCAACAAGTCGGTGAGCTTCATTCCGATCTCGGAAGGAAGGCTGACAAAGTACTCGCACAAGTTCTTCATCCGAGCCTCGGGGATGTTACTCTCGAAGACTTTGGCCGCATCCATCTTGTCAATCATCGCCAAGTGATCGTTCAAGAGGAAATCCTTGGTCAACTCGAACTTGCCCCTATCAAGAATATCCTCGAACTTGACAACCGACTTGTACTTTCGGATATGGTCCGAGAAGGACATCGCAGCCTCGAATCCAACAAAGCCGGTGGCGATGTTGACGACACGCACGATATGAGCGTCCTTGTTTTCGAGAACATCGTCAATGAGCCCGTTCAACTTCAGTGCCCTGTCAAGCCGATCCCAAGACCGGCGAGAAGGATACACATTCTTCGGATCATAAGCCCCATTGTGCTCCAAGTGTCCGTTGTTGTGAACGATGAAGTCGTAGATGACAGGACTAATCCGACGATTACCCTTTCCATCATCCTTCGCCCAGTTGAGCCAGTCCTCAACGGTAGGATCGACATCAAACACGGTCCAACGGTCAAGCTCGGCAGGGTCCATGTCATTCACCTGATAGGCGTCGCCATTCTGCCCGCCATTGACTGCTGCAAAGATCATCGTTCCTTTGTGCAACTTTTTGCCATAGATCTTCCGAGAGTCGGCAAGCTCGAACAAGCCCTGCCGTACCTCTGTCGTCGCTCGGTCAACCTCGTCAAGGAAGAGTAGGACAGGCTTCTCACAAGCCTCGACGAGCCAGTCGGGAGCACACCACGCAGTAGTCTTGTACTGGAGGATTGGAGAAAGATCAGGATTGGCATCTGGCATACCAATCAAGTCACCTTCCGTCATTTGTGACGCTCGTCGCTCCACCACAGAGTACGGAGTCATCCCGTCAACCAAAACGACAGGTCGCCCCGTCTCTTCGTCATATGCTGTATCTCGGGCAAACGCATAGACAACCTCAGACTTACCGATTCCGTGAGCACCACGGATAAGTACGGGGAACTCAATCACGTCACGAACGCTTGCATGAAATGCCTTGAAACTAATACCAGCCATTTTTATTCTTCCTTTTCTTTCTTGAACCAATCAACCACAACGAGTCAACACCCTGTCAACCCATCCCCTCAACTTCTAGATACATGATACCATGAGATGAAGATACGTACAACGTAAAATTGCCGGGCATCCAAACCAACATCGCAACATCAAATTCTCAATCATTTTCAACCCCTTCCCTCATTTGGTGTACCCCATTATACCCCATCCTTGCCAGATGGTCAAGGGAAAAATTCCACCACCTAATAAACAACAACAATGAGAAGTAACAGCAACGCTGCAGCTACCATTTTAAACCCCCTCGACTTCTAGATACATTATACATTAGTCTTGAGGAACTTGCAAGGATAATTTTCGACAGACAAAAGCCCCTCTACAATATGAGTTCTCCTTTGCATTTCTGACGAAAACTGCACAGATTCCCACCACTTATAAAGTGTATTTCTTTCTCTCTTCTTGTAATTAAAATATGTTTCAAAATATCTGTCTTCAATCTGAACGATACTTTCCCAATTACTCGGAATTTGAATCTCTACCTGTCTTTCAGACAAAGGCACAATAATTCTTAAAAAATCTGAAGTGCCAAAAAACAAACGAAGTGCAACTCTTCTTATAGATTTATCCTCAAATTTCTTCAAAATGATTGAGTTTACTGATCCCCAACTTCTTGAAGCATCTTTAAATAAGATTTTGCTCCATTCGATATGGGAAATGATATAGTTATCCCTTAAGTTGGGATCTTGATTTGGCCATTGCTTTGTCAATGACACGATTGTCCCCGCTCCAACCCCTTTTTCGATCATCAAACTTTTCATTGCACTTCTTGCTAATCTTTCGTAATCGTGTAAGCCTTTTAGATCTTCTTTTAAAGCCTTACACTTTAGTCTTGTATGTCCTTCTTCTCTGCAATATCCACACCTACGAATTGACAATTCCTTTCTTTGTTCTTCTGAAACGTGTGGGCATTTTGTTTTGTTATGACCTTTCTGACCACAAATACTACATGCCATTATTTATTTTCTCCTTCTTTTTCTCTTCTTGCTTGTATCATATCATGCCATTAAAACACTGTCAATTTCAAATAGCGAACCTTTTCCAATTGTAGACGTACAAGGACATCCTTTAATGGTGCATTCTCTACTCAGCAACCCATGTTTTTTAGGATGAATGATAATAACATGAATGTTGGAATTGGGAAAAGACCGTGCTTCTTCTCGTTTTACAACATAATAATAGTAAGTATGATTAGTTCCTGCAAAGCGATATAAACATCCTTCCTTTACTTTATTAAAGCTCATCCCAACCCATTCTTAGTGTTGTGTTTTCTGTTTTTGTCTTTTCACAAATATCAAAATAATTGACAAATGAATCAATATTATATCGTAACTCTTTATTTAGCTCAATGAATTTGTCAATTGTTTCCAACCTTCCTTTCTCTTTATCTTGAACTAAAATTGTAAGATCCCCACCCATCTTTCTTGCAAGAATATATAAAAAATCATCAACATGAAACCCAACAGTGCCGATCAGATCTTCCCAAAATAACTGAAAAGTTGGAAGATCAAATGAATCATATCCATAAGGAACTGCTGCATTTACAATATTTAGGAAGTCATTGTATTCTCTTTGAATATCTGAAAAGTCAAAGTGTTCCTCTTCTTTCCCTCCTTTTCCTTCTCCAAAGGCATCAACAATTGTATAATCCTTTGACAAAATTGCCCTACAATGATAATGTTGACGAATATTAACTATGTTCATTTGTTACTTATCTTAATTTTGTAGTCATGCTTGGAATAGCGCTTCCCATCAATGTACCAAGATTTGTCACCATTGGCAGATTCAATGGCAGGGCCGTCAATGCGGTGACGCTTGTTATTTTGATACCAAAATTTGGCACCATTGGTATATTCAATGGCAGGGCCGTCAATGCGGTGACACTTGCCATTTTGATACCAATATTTGGTACCATTGGCATGTTCAATGGCAGGGCCGTCAATGCGGTGACACTTGCCATTTTGATACCAAATTTTGGTACCATTGGCACATTCAATGGCAGGGCCGTCAGTGCGGTGAAGTTTGTCATTTTGATACCATTTAATTGTCTTGTCTGGGATACTAATGGCACATCCGTCAGGCTTTGGAATGTCTTTATTGTCATCGTAAATGACGGTGCCATCTACCCAAATTTGATATGGCTTGATCATTTATTTCCTTTCTTTGACATCAAATTTGATTGTATGTTTTTCCATTGTTACTCCTGTAGTATAACAGGTATCGCACGGATTGTCAAACGTTTTCCCTTTGCCATCACATTTGCGACACATTGAAGCTTGGAAGAAAGGTCCATTAGAGTTTACGACAACTCCGCTTCCATTACAATCAGCACAGTCTTTCTTTCCTTCTCCACCTTCACCATTACAATCTTTACAAATTACTCTTAATACGTATTCAACTTCTCCTTCAAACCCTTCTTGAATAGCTTTAACATCTGTCCTTAAATTGATTTTGACATCTTTTTCTGTTGAGGGTTTCCACTCTTTCGGTTTATTGTTTCTCTGAATTCTCTCTCGAAACATTTGCTCTTGGTAGTCATGATACTTCTCAACATTCAGTTGGTTGTCATATTGTTTTCTCTTTTCCTCATCAGACAAGATAGTGTAGGCAACATTGATCTCTTTGAATGTCTCTTCATCTCCGGTATCTTTGTCGGGATGATAGATCTTTGCAAGTCTCTTGTATGAACTTTTGATCTCTTTTTTGGAAGAGTTTTCATTAATCTCTAAAGTGTCATAGTGAGTCATTATTTTTGCCCTTGCTTAAATTAATGATTTTAATATTGTAGTCATGCTCGGAATATTTGATCCCTTCGATGTACCAATATTTGCCACCATTGGCACGTTCAACGGCAGGGCCGTCAATGCGGTGACGCTTGCCATTTTGATACCAATGTTTGTCACCATTGACATATTCAACGGCAGGGCCGTCAATGCGGTGACGCTTGCCATTTTGATACCAAAGTTCGTCACCATTGGCATATTCGCGGGCAGGGCCGTCAATGCGGTGAAGTTTGCCATTTTGAAACCAATATTTGGTACCATTGGCATGTTCAATGGCAGGGCCGTCAATGCGGTGATGTTTGCCATTTTGATACCAAATGATTGTCTTGCTTGGGATACTAATGGCACAACCGTCAGGCTTTGGAATGTCATTATTGTCATCATAAATGACGGTGCCATCTGCCCATATTTGGTAAGACTCAATCATTACAATTTGACCCCTTCTCCCCAAAAGTGAGAACTGCTTCTGTTATTTGTCGTCAATAGACACTGAATTTTGTCCTGATCATTTGGAACCATCTTGTAAAATTGGATTTTTCCATAAGGAAGTTTGCCACCCTTTTTTGGAGTTCCATCCTTCGTTTTTGGAATTTGCTCTTCGTTAAGATATTTTAGTCCTGCTTTGACAATATCTTCCTTTGTGTGCCCTTCTTCAAGAAGGCTATTAAACTCTGGAATATCAAGATTTGCAAGAATTGCCCACTTGCTGTCTTGTAGTCCTTTTACACGGATTATGGAACGAAAGTACCTTCCTGCTTTTTTTGTTTCTTGATCTTTCCCTCTCTTCCTCTTTGGAATTGGGTTAAAAGAACATTTTACTTCATTATTAATCATTTAGTTTCCTTATTTTGATGTTGTAGTCATGCTCGGAATAGCGCTTCCCATCAATGTACCAAGATTTGTCACCATTGACATGTTCAATGGCAGGGCCGTCAATGCGGTGACGCTTGTTATTTTGATACCAAAATTTGGCACCATTGGCAGATTCAATGGCAGGGCCGTCAATGCGGTGACGCTTGTTATTTTGATACCATTCTTTGCCACCATTGGCATATTCGCGGGCAGGGCCGTCAATGCGGTGATATTTGCCATTTTGAAACCAATGTTTGGTACCATTGACATAAATGGCGGCAGGGCCGTCAATGCGGTGAAGTGTGTCATTTTGATACCAATATTTGGCACCATTGGCATGTTCAATGGCAGGGCCGTCAATGCGGTGACACTTGCCATCAATGTACCAAGATTTGTCGCCATTGGCAAATTCAACGGCAGGGCCGTCAATGCGGTGACACTTGTCATTTTGACACCAAGATTTGTCACCATTGGCATGTTCAACGGCAGGGCCGTCAATGCGGTGACGCTTGCCATTTTGATACCAATGTTTGTCACCATTGGCATATTCAATGGCAGGGCCGTCAATGCGGTAAAGTTTGCTATTTTGATACCAAGATTTGTCACCATTGGCATATTCAATGGCAGGGCCGTCAGTGCGGTGAAGTTTGCCATTTTGATACCAAGTGATTGTCTTGTCTGGGATACCAATGGCACAACCGTCAGGCTTTGGAGTATCATGATCGTCATCGTAAATAACGGTGCCATCTGCCCAAATTTGATATAGCTTGATCACTTTCTTAGTGCCTCTTCGTAATAATCTTCATCTTGATATACTCGTGTCTTTCCATCACAAGGAGAATCCCAAATGTCTCCAGTCTTTTTCTTTCTTGTCAATGGCAGATCAAGTTTATCTTCAACTTCGTCGATTCCCTCTTCCGTCAACAAAGAAACAAGTTTGGTGATTTCATTTACATCACGCCTACTTTTCTTGTTATTTCCCTTTTTCCACTTTTTTTGTGCTCCTGCTCTCGAACCTCTAGTTGTAAAAGAATGAACGGCATTCTTTTTTACACTACGACTCATCCTATTCCTCTCTCTGTCATATGATGTTGCAACTCTGTGCCACCGTACACCATCTTCTTTATTAAGACTTAATCTGCCAAGATGAGAACCAACCAATATGTATCCAATTTCGAAATAAGGTGCCGAAGTCTCCATGACAAAATTAATTAGAAAAGGAGTCGTAGAAAAAGTCTTATCATTATTAATGACACGAAATATATCTCCTACCTTGATGTCTTTATACTTCATCTTGATCTATCTCAAAAATAGTTGTAACTTTCTCTACATGATTGAAGGCATAAGATGACCAACATTTTGTAGTACCCTTATCCTTCCCAGACATTATATAGACAATAGTAATAGGGTCATCACTTTCTAAAGGAGACACGTTTCGATTACATGGAGTTTCACAATTTTGTCTTTTGCATAATCCATCCTCATAACGTTCAAGAACAAAGATAAGACTATGCGTGGATGGGTTGTGAAAAAGAGAATCTTGGATCTTAAGAATTGAATGTTTTTTTGGAATAAATGATGACATTTTATTTCGTATCCTGTTCTTTGTCAGATTTCACTTTTGCATAGTAGTCTGATGTCTTAATCTTAAACCAATTTACCCTTTCGTCATCATTGGCATATGCGTAATCAATCCCTTTTGGAGTGCGAATGACATATTTATTTTTATAATATCCTCTCTCTTGTTTGATAACTTCTACAATAAAAAAAGGTCCAAAAAACTTGGTATAAAAGATATCACCAATTGCCACATCTTTGAACTTCATTTTGTAATCAGTTTTCATATTTGACCAAGATTCTCCAATCAGTTTTACTAAGCAACATCTTTAAATGTGTACTTTTTTGTCTTTCATAGGTAGATTATAACCCATTCTGAACGGATGGTCAATGGAAGAATTTGGCAGTTGATGGGATGCCAGCCCAAATTATAGAACCGTTGCAACAGTTTGCAATTCTTGGAATCATAAATCGCTTCATGCTTGTTACCTCCTTTTGTTGTTATAGAATCTTCTTATTGATCAAATACTGAATATGTTTATGATACTTCTTTGGAACATATTTGTGAATATTCTGTCTTACTTTTTGTCTCAAGTGTTTGTACTTTTTTAGAATAACGGAATGATACATCTTATTCTCCATCAGACAATCTTGCCACCAATTTCCATTTACCAATCGAAATACAATTCTCATAAAACATGTAAGGTCCACCAACTCTACCACCACAACGAATTCCTCTTGCATAGCCATCTTTGACAGAAGTTATATAGCAATAATAGGTCTCGCCATTTAAATACGAATATCTAAGGATGTCTCCTTCTTCACAAAAAAGGGTCGCTACTTCATCAGTATTCATGTTACTCTCCAATCGCTTTGCCAAACGATCCCCTTCTCTTTTGAAAAGATAAACAAAATGCGCCAATTTGTTTTTTGGTTTGTTAAGTTTACATAATCGATCAGATCTCTGCGATAAAGAGTCCCTCCTCTGTTTGTCTCATACTGTTCCTCACCACAAACGGAAGAAACCACACATATAGTATTGACAAGATACGTTTTGTGAAAGCTTTTATTAACGTTATACCATAGAATAATATCATCTTTTTGTAATCTTGGAAATTTCATTTTGGGATCCTCGATATTAATGTAAATTCCTCAAGCCATTCGCTAAGAAGGACAGATATTTGATTATCACCCTCATCTAATCTGTTTGAAATTCTTTCTCCAAGTATAGCATTTTTATTAATCATTTTGACAACGAAGTAATATCCACCAAGATAATCATCCCAAATGATGTCATGTAGATTGTAGTGACTGACTTTTTTATTCTTCATCTTTTGTCTCAAAAATAAGAATGAATTCATCAAACCAATCTGTAGGAGGCATCGGTAATCTATATTTTGTCGTTAATGACTGTAGGATAAAATTTCCATATTCATCTTTTTTGACCACGACAAGATGACATCCACTAAGTTGGTCAAAGATGATGTCACCTATTTTGAAGGAATACGTAATTTTCCTCTGCATTTGTTTTTACTCTCCTTTTTCTTTTTATCTGGGAATGTTGCTGCTTTTCCTCGCCATTCTGCCAAAGTTCCACCATCTTTGAAGTGATCCTCTCTAATCTTCCCTTTCAAGACGTTGTATGGGTTATGCTTCTTTTTCTTTTTCATTGTGATAAGTTTTCATCTTGATGTTGTATTTGTGCTCGAAATAACAGACACCTTCAATGTACCAATATTTTTCACCATTGGCATATTCGCGGGCAGGGCCGTCAATGCGGTGATGTTTGCCATTTTGAAACCAATATTTGGTACCATTGATATATTCAATGGCAGGGCCGTCAATGCGGTGATACTCGCCATTTTGATACCAAAATTTGTCACCACTGGCACATTCAACGGCAGGGCCGTCAATGCGGTGATACTTGTTATTTTGATACCAAGCAATTGCCTTGTCTGGGATACCAATGGCACAACCGTCAGGCTTTGGAGTATCATAATCGCCATCATAAATGACGGTGCCATCTGCCCATATTTGGTAAGAATTAAATGCCATTGTTGTAACGCTTTTCAAAATCTTTGATGGTATACCTACTAACATACTGATTATGCAATCCACACTTTGGACACTGCACAAACGCAACACTATGAATTTTTGCAAAGATCATAAAGTTTACGTTACATTCTGGACATTTGCATTCTTCAATTCTTTTATTTAGATCGATTTCTCCCCAAATTGCATAAATTAACGAAAAGATAATCAAACCAATAAGAAAATAACCTAACATTTTAGACCTACCTGTATCAATTTATGTCTTATTATATCTCAAACTGAAAGGGTTGTCAAGGTAGTTCTATTGACGATCTGGGTAGTGTCTGTTAAGTAATCTTGCCGCTCTTGATGTTTTACATTCTTCTTTATATTTGTTGTTATTTCGTTCTTGTTCTATATGTGTCAATGCAATAATAAATACAATAATGAATAATATATCCATATCGTTATACTCCTTATGCTGCTGTTTTTATACGATTTTTATTAGGACGAAAATGAGACCCATTCCAACACTTACAACACCCGAAGCAATCGCTCCCCAAAATCTTGCCTTGTTCTTAACGTCATTTTCTAAAGTAGCATGTTTGGTACACAATACGCTGACACTGGTTGCCAACTTTGTTATCTGATCTTTTACATCTAATGAATTTTCTTTTAATGTTGACAAAGATTCTTTTACAGAACCAATCCATTCATATAATTCTTTTTCATCAAAGTCATGTTCGTTCATATCGCATGTTCATCCTTATTTTGAATGCTTATTCATACGATATAAATAGTTTTGAATTACGTTTCTTCATCACAAGAAAGGTTAGACTTTATCCACACCTTTTTTGTCACTGTCTTCCCATCTACACAATAAATAAACACTTCGTACTTTGAATTGACAATATTCCACGAAGAAGGATTGATCCTAGAAAGTGAACTACAATTTCTAGGGAAAACAACTACACCATCTGCAAAAACAATATACGTACTGTAATCAGGTGTTTTCATTCTCATTCTCCTTTGTCATTGAATCGACAACAATTTGATGTCCTTCCTTTGTGTATTTGATCCCTTCGATGTACCAATATTTGCCACCATTGGCATATTCACAGGCAGGGCCGTCAATGCGGTGATGTTTGCCATTTTGATACCAAAATTTGTCACCATTGGCACGTTCAATGGCAGGGCCGTCAATGCGGTGATGTTTGCCATTTTGAAACCAATGTTTGGTACCATCGGTATAAACGGCGGCAGGACCACCATCTCGATGAAGCTTGTTGTTCTTAAACCATCTCAAAGATTTTGTTGGAATTTCAATGGAACAACCGTCAGGGTATATCGTATCCTGTTTTAAATCATCATCATAAATAACGGTTCCATCTGAGAAGATCTGATACCATTTCATCTTTTGATTATCCTAGTTTGATTTTGCTTAAAATTTTGCCATTTTCCCCGATTACTGTGATTTCTTTTCCGCTTGTTAATGCAATTTTGGTAAACCTTGCATACTTATCAATCTCTTTACTAATCGGAGTTTTACTATGAAGATTAGTCATCGACACATCTTCTTCAATTGTTTCTACATTTTTCGGGTTCACATCAATCGAGCTTAATCTATAGCAACTTTCTCCAGAACAATCGTACGTTGTAATTTTTACTACTCTTGTTAAATTGACCATTATATCTCCTTTTTATTTATATATTTTATTTTTGTCTACGTAAACTAATCTGTTGTGTTTTATCATTACCAAACACTTTCTATAATTTTCCATCCAATTGATCATAATTGCCGTTTGTGGTTCCCCTTCTGTATAAAATTCAAGGCTATTGTCCTTATTTAGAACCAATGTGTTCGCTGGCAGATACACTGTTTCTGGTGGATTTTCTTCTTCTTGTATTGTTATTAAATTCATTTATTTCCCCTTCTTTTCTCCCTTTTGAAATTTTAGCCACCTCTCTTGAACTGTCAAAAGAGGGCCATGATAAAACTTTACCATATATTCTTTTGCTCCACGAGCAGAAACAAGAATAGGATCATTAACTATCTTTACAATCATCCCTGGTTTATTTTTATATCCCAAGCTTGCTGTTGCCCTTGCTTGAACCAAATTACCAACTGCAAATCTAGGAGTCTTCTTTGTTTCTTCAATTACTTTCTTGGCATAAGAATTCTCTGTCAAGCTTCTATATTCCGTGTATGTTGGAACATAATCGATCAGAATCTTAGCTGACAGATCTGTGTGCCATCTTCCCGCAGAATTGTAATGTGCAGCAATTGTAGCGTTTTCTTTTTCTTCGTCTCCATATTCCCATTCATCCATAATAGCGATATTCTCATCACTATATTCTTCTTCCATCTTGATGAACCATTTTTCTTGATTCATCGTTAAGCTCCCTCTATTTGTAACATGATTCTCAAAAGATGTCAATACTTCTTTTGTTTTGTCATCAAGATATTCAAGCTTATCAATAAGAAGTGCATTAATTCGATCTAAATGATTGTTACTGCTGCTGTTATTTTTATTTTTATTTTTCATTTGTTGCTCATCTCAATTTTATAGTCATGCTCGGAATATTCGACACCATCAATATACCAAAATTTGGTACCATTGGCATATTCAACGGCAGGGCCGTCAATGTGGTGATGTTTGCCATTTTGATACCAAAATTTGTCACCATTGGCATATTCAATGGCAGGGCCGTCAATGCGGTGATATTTGCCATTTTGAAACCAAAATTTGGTACCATTGGCATATTCAATGGCAGGGCCGTCAATGCGGTGACACTTGCCATCAATGTACCAAGATTTGTCGCCATTGGCAAATTCAATGGCAGGGCCGTCAAAGCGGTGACGCTTGTTATTTTGATACCATTCTTTGCCACCATTGGCATATTCAATGGCAGGACCATCAGTGCGGTGATACTTGTTATTTTGATACCAAATGATTATCTTCTCTGGGATACTAATGGCACAACCATCAGGTCTTGGAGTATAGTGATCGCGATTATAAATGACGGTGCCATCTGCCCAAATTTGATATGGCTTGATCATTATCCTTCCTTGTTGTTGCAATATTTTTCAAATTGTTCAAATGAGGAAAGGCTGACATGGTTTAACTCGTGATATTTGGGGCAAGAAAGAACCACCATACCGCGAAACCAGTTGTGTATCTTCCACATTCCACCACATTTTGGGCATCTTGTTTTATGGACTTCTTCCTCCAATTTTTCCTCATAATAACGACTTACCAAAATGAGGAATATGATCAGAAAAAGACCCAAACAAGCGAGAAGGAATTGAATCATTTTGGACCTACCTATATCAAGTTATGTCATATTATAATACGAATGGAGGGGATTGTCAAGGACTTTTATTCTACCGTACCTTGAACAACGGAGTCAACAGCATCTTTTAGCTTGTCTAATTCTTTTGAGGCTTCGTTCACTGCTTCTGTTTTGTTGTCAATGAAGTATCTGCTGATATAAACTCCTAACCAATATACTCCATCATAAATTGTTTTAACATCTTTCTCGATTGAGGCAGTATATGATTGGATGTTATTTAAATATTCTTCTTTTTCTCCGAGGTTAAGAACAGCAAACGGTAAATTTCTCTTTACTTCTGCTTTCTTGATCAGCAATTGAGACTTTACAAAAAACTCTTTGGCAATACTTCTGCCAATCTTTTCTTCATATCCCTCTTGTAACAATCTTTCCTGTCTTGGAGGTCGTGATACATCTCTGTCAATCTCGTCATCACTATCCTCGGGCGTAACATTCTGATCAACAAACCTCTCAATTTCTGCAAACAACTTTTCACTTGTCAAATTGATATACTTTTGATTCACCTTTGCGGTTGTTGTTCTTAAAAAGTTTTCTCTTGTAATTGGAAGATAATATGCTTCAATTGCGTTGATATTTCCTTGTGTTCCTGATTTCTCGAAGATGAGGTAATCAATACTTCCCTTCCCACTTGCGAGAATTCCAACTGACAAGTTTGCTGCACTACCTCTAATTGGAGTCTTTGGTTCAATTACTTTTAATGACAAGGGTTCCCCATTTGGTCCGACAATATCAACAATTGTTCTACCTGCCTTTTGAATCCCGTCAATCATGGCAGCAACAAAAGCTTCTGTCAACATGCCAGATGCACCAGCACTAAATTCATTCAATAATGTCATAAATAAATCAATGAACAACAAGTGTGATAACTTTTCTCCAGCACTGGCCCCTGGAATTGGTCCTCTTTGAACAAACTTATTTAAAGCATTGAACTTATTCTTGATGATCTCTTTTGCAGAATCTCCACCTTTTCCAATGTTATCAAGGTACTTCTTAAAGACATCCCTTTCTTTTGTCCCAAGAGTTCCCAACCTTGCCTCTGACCATCCAATAACGGGTAAACGAATACCAAGATCTCCTCCAGACTTTTCAGATTTCCCTTGAACATCTCTATATTCTTCTTTTAACATTGGTTTCCCTAATGTAATTGGGATCCTGTCAAACACCTCGGCAGCATTCATTATATTTTTTATCATTTCTTCAATATTTGCCATACATCTTTACCCTTCAGTTATATACTATATAGTTATATTAATTATTCTTCTATCGCGGCATGATTTGTAATGAGTAATGTAGTTGCTGCACTTGCTGCATTTCTTAATGCATATTTCAATACTTTTGCAGGATCCACAATTCCAATTTCAAACATGTCATCTACAAATTCTTCATTTGCAAAGTCATATCCGCTCGTGTCATCGTTGGTCAACTTGTTAAAAATTTGTCTTTCTGATGTGTCTTTTGTTCTTGCAGCCATGATCTTCAGCGGTTCCATTACTGCATTGTAAACAATTTTGTATCCATACTCTACATCGGAATGGTCATTAATGTCTAAAATCGCTCTTAAATATGTTGTACCACCACCAGGGACAATTCCTTCTTCGATGGCAGATTTTGCAGCTTCTAAGGCATCTTCAATTCTAAATTTCTTCTCTGTCACTTCTACTTCAGTTCTACCACCTACCTTGATGATCCCAACAGCAGCAGACAATTGATTAATTCTGTCTTGAATCCGCTCTGCTTCCTTCATATTATTTGTCTGCTTAATCAATGACTTTAACTTCTCTACCTGTTCTTCGATCTTTCCTTGTTCTCCATTAGCTTCGGCAATGATCGTTTCTGTACTTGAAATCTCAATAGATTTTGCCCTTCCAAGATCCTTCAACTCTACGGCAGATACTTTAAGTCCTGCCAATTTGTTAATAAACGTTGAACCAGTTGCCAATGCAATATCTTCTAGAATTGCTCTTCTTTCTTCTCCGTATCTTGGAGCCTTAATTGCTACATTCTTGATTGTTCCTCGAATATGGTTAATCAATAATGTTGACAACACTTCTTTCCCAAAATCGTTTGCAATAAGAACAATTGACGATTCATCTCTTGCAACAGTCTCTAAAATCTTTGCAATTGATTTGATGTTGTCAATTGATTCATCAGTGACAAGAATGTAAGGATTGTCTAACTTTGCCAAGCCATTCTTTGTGTCTGTAATAAAATCTTTTGCAACATATCCTGAATCGAATCTATACCCTTCAGCAATCTCTAGCGTTGTCTCTAATGATCTGGCCTCTTCAATAGTGATTGCTCCATCTCTACCGATCTGATCGATAGCATCTGCAACAAGATCTCCAATCTTTGAATCGTTGTTTGCAGAAATCCTTGCAATATCTCGAATCTCTTTTAATGAACCAATTGGTTTTGCAAGTTCTGCAATTTGAGTAACGATCTTTTCTACAACTACATCAATCTCCCTCTTTAACTTGTAAGGAGAAATACCAAGAGAGATATATTTTTGTGACTCTTTAAAGATAGCACTAGCCAAGATTGTTGTAGTTGTTGTTCCATCTCCACAAGTGGTATTTGTTTCTTCTGATGCTTGTTTGATGATTGATGCAGCGACATTCTCAAAAGGGTCTTCGTATGTTGTAAATCTTGCAACAGTTACTCCATCTTTCGTAATTAAAGGTTTTTCTCCCTTTGCTTTTAAAATGACAGGACAACCATTTGGACCCAAAGTGCTTGATACAATGCTTGCAATTTGTTCTGCACCCTTAATCAAGGATGCCTTTAACTCTTCTTCTCTTGAATATAGTTTCATTTCTTCCTCTTGTTGTTGTTTTATAGAATTTCGTCAATTAAACCGAACTTTAAAGCAGATTCTGCAGAAATGAACACATTCTTGCCAGAATCAATAAAGTGCTGATATTGTTCTTCGGTTAGTTCGCTATGATCTTTTAGAATCTTAATATATTGTTTTTCTCTGATCTTTGTTTCTCTGATCTCGTCTTCAATTTCTGCAATTGTTCCGTTAAAAGTAGAATAAAGACCGTGGATCATTAAGCGACAATTTGGACCCATCACTCTCTTTGATCCAGCAGCTATTAAACAAACCCCTGCCGAAGACACTTCTCCCACTCCTTTAGTATGAATCTCAACACCTTTCGATCTTAGTTCCATCATTGCGTCATAAATCGCAAGAGCATTTACAAGATCTCCACCTGGAGTTGAAATGTTAAACCTAACAGGTTGTTTATTATCTTCGTCCATTCCAAAATGGTCAAGGGCGTGAATAACTTCTGCCGTCTTTTCAAAATCAATATCGCCATACATCCCAATAATGCGTGCCTCTTCTACAATAATGACAGAAGAATGACATTCCTGTACGTCTTCGAGATTTTCTTGCTCTCGATTGCATCTATAGTTCATTTAAGCCTCTTTTTGTTGTTTTTATTATGTCGAAATAAGAACGAATGTCTTACTTCTTTTGTCGAATAACTCGCTTCTGTTTTGCAGGAGCCTTTCTTTGCATCCCTTTGAGTCGTTTAAATACTCGCTCTGTAACTTCGTTGACAAGTTCATCATCCATTGGAGGCATTTCTTCACTTTCGACAGGAACTTCGGTATCTAGCCCAAGATCGTCTTCTACAGGAAGTTCCTCTCCTAACTCACCTTCTAGTCCCATCTCATCACCACCTTCTACGGAAGCTTCAATACCTAACTCATCCTGAATTACTTGAGCAACTGCTGTAGCTACTGCTGCTGCGATAGCCTCCGCATTAGGGACCGCACTTCCATCCTCAACAGGGACATCGTCAATTGGAGCCATATCTCCACCCTCAACAGGAGCTTCAACAGGAGTGTCCATAGGAGCCTCACCTTCAAGATCGGCCTCGATGTCAATCTCCTCATCTTCTCCTGGGATTACTTCTTCCTCTACAACACCCTCTTCTGGTGCTTCGCCAACGTCAGAACCTTCATCTGCCATCTCTGTCAGGAATGCTCCAGACTTCAAACCAGCTAATCGCATAAACGACTTTGTGGTTGCCTCTGTTAGTAATAGTTTCTTACTCATTGTTGTACTTTCTCCTTTTTAATAGCAGATAAAACTTGCTTTATTGTAATAAATAGTATTCAATATGCAAAAAGACAGAAAGAGATTAACTATTCTCTTCAACATTGTCAAAGAAACTTTTAATATCACCTTCCCCTAAAATCTCATCATCAAGTTCTGCCTGCTTCTCTCTCTTCTTTAAAATCTCTCTTGAGATTTTGGTTTCATCTGGATCCATGTTTCGATTCATTCTTATCAACATTTTGTCTAAGACATCGTTAAAAGATTTATCCCTTGAAATGTAAAGATCAATGCAGTTCCTTACAAATTCACCTCTAGTCATTTTGTCTCTGGAGAGACAAATATCAAATTCTTGTAATTGTCTTTTTTCTACAAAAGTAACGTGGCCCCATCTTACTCTTGATTCTTCTTGTCCAAAACTAAAATCAATTCTTGGTTTGTGTTTGTCCGGTGTTTGAATCCCTTTTTTCATTTTTTTCCTCTGCCTCCTGATAGCAATTTGGGCAAAACAGAGATACTCTTTTTTCTTTGTTGTTAATAAAAACTCGCCATGTCATAGCGTGTTCTCTATTTTGCTTGTCGAAGGGTGTCTTGCAAATTGAACATCCTTCTGGTAATTTATCAAACATTGTTGCTTGCTCTTGCAACTTTTTCTCTGCTGCCTTTCGTTTGATGTTCTTTTCCTTGATTTGTTTCTTTCTTTTAAATTTTCTTAAAATGCTCATATTAATATTTTTCCTCCCATGTTTTTAATACTTCTTTTTGCCACTATGCGAGATAACGATTCCTTCATAACGAGGCGCAAAGTTGAAATAATTTTGAGAAATGATGATCAAGTATTTCCACTGGTGTTCTGGAAAATACATTTTATTAAAAGGAATTCCTATAATCGTTCCAATTGGGTACTTCATGTTATTTTAAATATTGTTCCTTTGTTGTTCGTTTCCCACAGGTCTATATTACAACAAAATCCATAATCAGCGTATGCTTTTCCATCATAACGAATCATTTTTGTAGAGTACGTTCCATCTTTATGTCCAATAATTATGCAAAACTTCCAATAATTTGGTGGGCAATTGATTTCGTGATAACAAAATACTGTTCCAATTGGGTACTTCATGTTCACTCTACAATACAGTACATATTATTATTATTAAATTCTCTTCTTGCCCAATCCTTGTTCATTGTCCCAGATACCCATTCTATATTTTTCCTAATAAAGGCCCAATTTACGTTGCATAAGCAAAATTCCCCACTATCTCTTGTAACAACAATAAGGAATGGCTCATCTTCTTTGGTGTAGGGTTTGTGATAAAATATCGTTCCAATTGAGTACTTCATGCTATTTTAAGTATTATTCCTTTGCAATCTTCTGTCCAACGATTTACACTGTTCACTTCTAAGAGATACTTCGCAGTTGATCCGTTATATCGAATCCACTTTACACTATACGAATTACTTTTATGTCCAATAATTATGCAAAACTTCCAATAAGTTGGTGGGCAATTGATTCCGTGATAACAAAATATCGTTCCAATTGGGTACTTCATACTATCCTCGAATAACGACTTTTAAACGACCTTCCCTCTCCCACCTTTCTAAAGAAGAAGCGCAAATTGTGGCAGAAAACTTTCTACTTTCTGCCAAACGAACCCAAAAAAGACTGTAACTTCCATTCTTGATTTTTGTAATTATACCAAAGTGACGAGATTTTGAATAGGAAATATCCGATGATTTGAGAAAGAATATGTCACCTACTTTAAGTTTCTTCATTTTATAAATGCTTTTCTGAAAGAAATGTTAAATTGTCGTTATAAAGCCATCCTTCCATATCCGAATTGGAACAAAATCCGATTGTCCACTCATTATGGTTCTGCCTTTTGGTAAATCTCCATTTTATATCATAATATCCTCCACTGTCTCCAACAATAATTCCCAAAAACGGACTTGTACCCCTTCCCCTTCCGTTATGGTGAAAGATATCTCCAATGTTTAATAATTTAACGTCCTGTACTTCCAAAACCGCTATCCTTTCTTTCCCTTGTTGGAGTATTCTCGTAAAGGTCGTCATCTAGTGCTTCAATAGGTTCACAAGATACAATTGGAAACAAAATCATTTGAGCAATCTTATCTTTTGGATTGATCTGGATGCTCTTACCACTAATGTTGTGAAGAACTACTCCAATTTCCCCTTCGTATAGGGGATCTACAATTCCTGCTCCAACAATACACCCTTTCTTTAAGGACATACTTGATCTGTTCTGAATCTTTAACACATGCCCTAATGGAACTTCTACCTTAATTCCTGTCTTAAGTAGAACTGTACTATGTGCATCAATATATTTTACCTCTTCTTTCTCGGGGTTATAAAACAGATCGATTCCCGCATCCCCTGGGTGTCCTTTCTCTGGTGTCTTGACTCCTAGTCTCAAACTATAAAACTTAATATACATTAATTCTCCTTTTTATTCTTTCCTTCTTTCCAACCATCCAATACGGGTGTTATGCTCAGTCTTTCTCTTTCCTTTTTTGTTAATTCCTCGCAAACCTCAATTGCCGCGTTGTATCCTGTCTTATAACCAAAAATCCATCCAACGAAACTCAAGAAAATAGCAGTTACAATAAGAATAAGTTCTAGCATATTTAATCCTTCAACGCTGACTGGATATATTGTGTCAATTCTTCTTGAGTTTCTTCGCTTACTTCTCCATCATTATCTTCTCGATACTTATCCTGCTCCATTGACAAAGCTGTCACTGTTGAGATTGCCTCTCGTACTCCTTCTCTCTTTCCTTTGTAGAACCAAAAGATACTACTTGCTGCCAAGATGAACGCTCCAATTGTCATGTCCATTTTTATTCTCCCTGCTAATTAAGCTTGTTGCATTTTTTAATGCATATAAATTGTGAATTTTGCCTTTTAAAGGCCCGTTTATGATTAAGACAACATACAAATCACAGTCACTCAAAACCTCCAAAACCAACCAATATTCTCGATATATCGAGGTATAAAGGAGGTCGTTTACTTTAAACATCGTGTCTTATCCTTTATTGTTTAATACATTATACCCCGATCAGGAATGATTTGCAACATAAAAATGATTATAATTTTTCTTCTCGCTCACAAATTTGCAATGCCATCAATGCCTCTCTCCAATATGGGATCATCATATAATCATACTCATCCCAATTATTGATATCTTTTTCCTTTGCCAAATGACATTCATATGAGTTTGTTAAATTCTTGATGATCTTAAGTAATTGTTTCTTATCCATCTTTACTCTCCATAATCTTTGCCTTCATTTCGAAACAAGCCTCAAATCCTGTGCGAACATTGATCCTTTCAAGATGTGGACATATCTTCCTTTAGATAACCCACTCAAAATAAGAAGAGTATAAGTCTTAACACTGTGTCTACATGTTCCATAAACATAATAGAATATACCTGAGTTTAGTGACCTACGAATATCTCCAATAGAGATGATGTCTTTTCTATATCTCACTCTTTACGCTCCACAATTGGGATAAGACATCTTGCATACATGTTCAAATTTGGCTTAAAAACTGTGTTCTCACCTATACCTTTTCTTGTCCAACAACGCGCTCTAACCTTCCCGCTCTTAAGATGCCCAACAATCACCACATACTCTCGACATTCGGTATGATAGTAAATATCCCCAACTTTATACCCTTCACTTTTCATGTTAGCCTCTTAAAACATTTGCCAAAGTCATCGCAAGAATATCCCCACTTCTTATCGTATTTTAACTTCACCGCATATACTCTATTCAATGCAATCGTATCCGATTTGGGGTTAACGTTCCAACACTTGATCTTTACAATTTCAAACGTATCATCAATACATGTAACAATAAGGTATTGAGATCCTCTTGTTGTTCTTAATGTCTTGATCTCTTTAGGGATTGTCCAACAAAGATGTACTCCATTCTCCTTCTTGGAGATCGAACCTAATGATTGAATCTCTTTATTTTTTAATCTTGTGTCAAGTTCATCTGACATGATCAATTCAATTGGGTACATCCCTGTCAATTCTGACTTCATCGTAATCATATCATCTTGAGAAAAGTCATCTTCATCCTTGAATGCGTCTACTGCCTCCAACATCTTTTTAAGTGACGTTGGTCTTACAAGGATAGTTGATGACCAAAAATGCCTCAAGTGATTGAATCTACTGTCATCTTTATAAAGATCTTTCAATGCTCCAACTCTTGCAAAAGCATCCATCACCTTTTTATTTAGCTTTCCATACCTAATCTCTTTATTGAAAAGTAGTTCTTCGACGGTATTAAACGGCCTGAATTTAAGGATCTCTTCAACTGCAGCATCTCCAACTCCTTTTAAGGAGTTTAGTGGCTGAATCAGTGTTTTTCCGTCCTCAGAGATTTCCCAAACCTTGCCAGAAGTGTTGATATTTACATCTTCAATCTTGAACCCAGCCTTCTTTGCCGACGAAATGGCTTGTTCTTTGTTTGCGGGCTTCTCTCTTTGCAGATAACTTGCAATCCATTCGGCAGGGTAATGAGTCAACAACCAAGAGCATTGGTACGAAATTGCCGAATACATCAAACTGTGAGAAAAGTTGAAACTGTACTTTGAGTGCCCCTCAAACTCTTTCCACATTTTCTCTGCTTCTTTCTTCGTGATTCCCTTTTCAAGACAGCCTGCCAAGAACTTCTTGTAAATTTGTTCCTTCTTCCCTCCAGTCTCCCCCAATCCCTTCTTCATCAACAACTTTCGTAGTTTGTTGCCTTCAGCTAATGACAGGTCTTTCCCAAGCTTATGAGTCAAATTGGCAATATCTTCTTGATAGATAACCAATCCTGCATTGTCTTTAAGAACTTCCTTTGTGATTGGATGTTGATACCCAATAGAGTTAGAGTTCGCCCTGTTCTTAATGAATTTTCTATGTACTCCTGCGATCAGTGGTCCTGGTCTGTGAATTGCAGTAACTGCAGAAACATCTCTCAATCCTTTTGGGTTAACATCCATACAAAACTGTTGGACATTATCTCTGGCAAACTGGAAGATTCCTACAAAATTGCCACCTTGATATACATTATTATATACCATCTTGTCTGAAAAGTCAAGAACGTCTGGATGCAAATTTTTGTTATAATAATCCTGAATGTCTTTGAATTCTGGGTTTGGCATGTTGTAATGCCTTTTGAGAGTATGTTCAATAGCTCCTCTGATCATCCCCAAAGTTTCAAGACCAAGAAGGTCAAACTTCAAGAAACCTAGTGGTTCAAGATGTCTTGCGGAGATTCCTTCTGTCCAAGGGGTTTGCAATGTTCCCTTACTTCTGACTAAAGGCATTTTCTCTGTGATGTTTGACCCAATTACGATCCCTGCTGCGTGCTTGCCAATTGAACGTTTTTGTCCTTCTAATGCCCCCATATGTTTTGACACTTCTGGGTGATTATCAAGGAACTCCCTCAATGATGGGCTGTGCTTCTTTACCTCATCTAGAGTTGGATTGTCAAGAATACCTGCTGTAATTCCTCTTTCTTCTTTAATTGATGATTCTGATTCTTCAAACATTGCTGTAGTTACGATATTAACTTCCTTGTATGGAATTTCGTGATACTTTGAAAGATCTTTAATAAGAGACTTCAACTTTAATGTTGTAAAGTTTGAGATCTGTACTACATCTACTCCATACTTTTCTTTCCACTTCTTCTCGATGATCTCTCTTAACCCTGCACGATCTTCAAAGTCTACATCAATATCAGGAAAACTGTTCCCCTCAATGTCGAGGAATCTTTCAAACTGCATTCCCCACCTAATTGGATCAATCTGTGTGATTTCAAGAAGATAGGCAATCAAACTTCCTCCACAACTCCCTCTTCCAGGACCGACAAGTTGTGTTCTCTTTGCTTCTTCGATAATTTCATTCATCAATAAGAAATACTCTGCAAATCCTCTCTTGATAATTACATCAAGTTCATACTCAAGTCTGCTTGAATACTTGTCATTATCAAGGTTCTTTTCAATCATCGAACTGTAGCACAATTCTTTCAAGTATTCTCCTGCGTCCTTCCCTTCTGGGGATACGAAATCAGGAAACTCTACATCCGTTTTGACCTTAATTACTTCAATCTCATCTGCAATTTCTTTTGTCCTTGTGATCGAATCTTCAATTGTATTATCATCATATGTGTATCCATTCCCATAATTGAGATAGGAATCCCACATTTGTTCCCCATTCTTTGGGTACAATTCCATACCCAACTCTTCAATACTCTCTGGAAGTGGTTCTCCCTTTCCTTTTGATAGCCATGCCAATCTTTTATACATCTCTCTGCTCTGCCATAACTCTGGTTTATGGTAGTGAGCATCCGTTGTTGATACCAATTTGATGTCCAACTTTTGTGCTACCTGAATGATGTATTGATTAATTGTATGTTGATCTTCAAAAGCATTCCACTGCAATTCAAGATAATAATCCTTTCCAAAGATAGACCTGTGCTTCTCTGCGACTTCTGTCATTTCTTTAATGATTTGTTCTTCTTTGTTCTTCTTATCTTTGTACTTGAAATAGACATTTGCCATTCTACTTCCCATACACGCAGAAAGACAGATCAATCCCTCACTATGCTCTTCAAGCATCTTATAATCAATACGAGGATATCTATAGTAATTGTAGTCGCTGTTAGATTGAGAGATCAGTTTGAATAGATTCTTCAAACCTGTCTCGTTTTTTGCTAGCAGAACGAGATGATAACGTCGATTGATGGGATTTCTGCCAACCTTGCCTCTGGTTCGATCATCTTCAATTCCTTTTTCTTCTTTTTTGGTTTTCTTGTTTTTAAGAGATTTCTTATACTCTTGATACTCATCATGCCATTCCTCCAAATCGTCAATAAAATATGCTTCTGTGCCGTAAATAACCTTGAAATCTTGTCCTTGCTCTTGTAGTTTTTGTGAGTATAGGTAGGCAGCAGAAAAGTTAATCATGTTCCCATGATCTGTTAGAGCAATGGCCTTTGCTCCGTTACTAATGGCAAAATCAATATGCTCAACTGGCGAGCCGATAGCATCACCAATACTGTCATTCGTATGTCCGTGTAGGTTTACATAGTTCTTTAATGTCATTTATTTCTCCTCGTAAATTAATTGTAATTGATTTGCAAATCTACTACCAGTTTCAAAAGGAACTGTTCTCCTCTCAACAGAAGAGTAGTAAGTACAAAATCGATGATTTACATTATAACTGTCCTCATAACTGTCCTCGATCTTGATTATTACAACAAATCCTTCACTAACGTATTCGTTTTTATGATAATAGATGTTTCCTACTTTAAAGTTATTCATTATAATCCCTAGCAATCAAGATGCAACTATTTGCAACAGCAGAGCCTTGTTCAAAGTGGGCACTCAAACTGCTTCTTATTGGAAGTAAGATGCACTTATACCTACAAGTCCTTACTTTTATCTTTTGAGCACTCCAAGCCTTATACATCTCAACCTCTTTGACAAGAGCATAACTTCCATAGTACTGTATCCATACGAAATCATTTGTTTTAAAACTGTTCATTATCCACCATAAACAAGGGTTAAGTCTTCTGCAAGTGACCCGTAAATGCTAAACCAATCCCTAAGAGTTTTTGTTCCTTTGTAAAATACGATACTGGTATGAAATCTTACTTCCAGTATGACAATGTATCCGTGATAATAATTATAATAAATGTCACCTACTTTAAACTTCATTATCTATCCTTGAGATGAGAATGCAACGAGAAGCAAATATGCTATAATTTCTAAAAACATGTGTTTTTTTATTCCCAGTTAATTGAAGATATTCAACACGATCCCTTTCCACATCTAATATCAAAATATATCCTTCCCTGCTTCCACAATTCGCAAATGTATGATGAAAAATGTCATATTTTTTAAAAGCTTTCATCTACCCTCGAAATAAAAATGCTATTGTGAGAAAGTTCTCCGAGAACATGAAAAGAGCGCATTGTCAGCCATAGTTTCATAATCGGCACAAATCGACAAAGATCCCCTTCAACCTTTGTAACAAGGTAAAACAATTTCCATCTTGGATAATACCAGATGTCATGTTGGTGAAATTTTTTGTAAGTTTCTTTACCCATGCTAAGATTATAGCACTCTTTGAATGGTTACGCAATGAAAATGTGGATTATTTGTTATTCATTAAGTATCGGACTTCATCTTCGAGATCTTGAAGACTATCTTCGATTTGTATTGCATCGTCACTTTCAAGATGGTGACATTCATATTTGATTTCTTTAATCTGATCGAGGATATCATCTAACGAAATTGATGTTCGTTCTTGAACCGTGATCGCATTAATGAATTCTTTTTGCTCTAAAGAAAGTTCTTCGTATCCTACTGGCATTCCTAAACTTTCTTTCAGACTCGGGCTAATGTTTGAATAGTTGTCATTATTTGTCATTATTTTCTTCCTCCTTGTTGTTCACCTCGTTCCCCCAAGAATCCCATCCTTTCGCCGTCTCTCTGGCAAACAGTTCAATTCTTGGGATATCTCCACATAACTCGATAATATTATCTCTTACAATGATTGGTTTCTTTGAATGTTTAATGTTTACTTCTCTCACATTTTGTCTTACTGAGTGGGATAATACTTTTGGTTTTCCTTTGACCGCAATGAGACAATGTTCTTGTTGTTGTCTTGTGTAGAATCCCATACCAAAATGATCTTTCAACTTCTTTGTCTTCTTGATCCAACTAAAGGCAGTCATAGTCTTTAAAGTAAATCCCCAAGCATCTACTACATCCAACGCCTCTTTTGGCATTGATGCTACCCACCACATAAATAGAAAACAATCATCTTCTGTGATTTCTTTAATTAGTGGTAACTCTTTAATATCTGTAACAGACATAACATCATATTGTGATGATGCTCCAGATATTAAACTCCCTCCAGTTTTCTTATTACCAAAGCTCCAAGGAGGATCTGCATATATGATATTATACTTTTTATTTGCTGTCATCTTTGACCTTCCACTTTTTAACATACTTATTCTTATTTCTTTTTGGCGGTTCTGTCCAATCTTCTTCGTGAGTGATGTTCTCCCAATTTTCATTACTCATCACATCTTTCAAATCATCCCCAGAACCTATAAATGCAGTATACCCTTCCCAAGTAGACACATCATAATAATATCTTACTTTTTCAAAAATTGCAAACTCTTTCTTCCTCACTTTCAACATATCTTCTAGTGTTTGTTCTTCGATAGGCTTTTGAGCCTCTCCAAATACATAATTCCAAAACCTTCCCATTGATTGAACATCAAATCCACATCCTAACAGTTGGTTGTCATAAATTGATTTCCCATCTTTTGTCTCAAAAATGAAGTTACTCTCCTTTCCAAGAACTATCTTTGTTGGATAATTGTGAACTACATTTGGGAATGAAACATAAAAATAGGCTGGTCCGAGTGCTTCTCCAACTGGTCTTGTCAATTTGCGAGCCTCAAACATGCCAGAAATAATTGTCCAATTTAAACTTCCTGCCCTTTTGCTGATATAGTCTTCTGGTTTGAATGAAATATAAAATATTTTTACACCGTTCTTTGTTTTCTCGCCAACATGTTTTCTAATGAAAGGCTGAATATCTTCATCTGCAACAATCCAGATATTCTTTGCTCCCGCTGCCAAACACTCTGTTATGGATCTGTCTATAAGATATTTACCATCTCCAATTGGCATCATACATCCGTGCCAAGGAAATTCGTAATCAAATAGCAAATTTGATACAGGAATGATCCCTGCAACATGATCGTACCCAATACTGTTATTTTTAAGGTCTCGATAAATATTGCGTAAATAGGTGTTTCTTCTCTGTTTAACACTTCGTCTTGAAATACTCATTGATTGATTTTGTTGTCCTCATGTTGTTTTTAAATTTAATGTACTTTGAATTCTCATAAATGTTTTTCGATCTATTCCAAGATTGTCTATCAATTGGAAGAATGTCCATATCTTCAGACTTAATGCCATACACATAATTGATGGCAAATCTTAATCTTCTTGAAATGAAGTGCATTGGGAAATCTTCAATATCTTTATATGCCCCATACACTTTGACAATATTATTGTCAAAAACGTACGCTTTTGTCTCAACATCCCCTTGGATGTTGAACCTGTCAAACTTGCCTTCCTTCAACAAGTCATATGAAGTTCTGACTTCAAATGTATCCACCACTTCGTCATTATTTTTCTGATCTTGTATCCTGATGATCCGATTTGTTAATCCATGAACCTTGTAGTCATCATAAATAAACATTCTATTTGGGGAAAATGTGGTTCTTGTCTTGTTTTTGTAATTAACTTTTATGACATTATTTGTTCCATTTACGAAAACGATTTCAACTCCTGTTCCTGAAAGGTTGGCACCATTTAAACTAAGTTTTAATAATAAATCTTCTTCAGCATCTTCTTCAAGAGGACCAACAATTTCATCTCCTTGTGGAGTTCTGAGTATTCCGTTTTTAAAAGGAATTCCTAAATGTTCCTCAAGTAATTCTGAATATTGAGGAGGCATTCTGTCGAGAAATGTGAATGGCTTATCATTTGTGTAAATCAAAGGAATGTCAGTTAATACAGAATGCATCAACACTCCCATAGTTGAGCCAATACAAACAGAAGGTAACATTACTCTTCTTCTGCCGCGTCATGATCGAACATCGCCACAACAGACCCTTCCAAACAAAAATGAATAGTTTCCCCAAATATCGTCATCTGTTCTAATCCTGAAACGTCAATAATTGCAATCTTGCCATTATCGCCAGACACAACATTATCACACTTATCTCCAGAACTGTCAATGACAAATGTTTGATATCTTTCTTCTTCTTTATCTGGATCTTTTGGAAGATAAATAAGATCAGCTTCTCTTTCGATATCTCCAGTTTCTTTGTATGGCTCCAGTAGGACATATTTTCCAGCAGGCCACAACTTATTGTTAATCATAATTTCTCCTTATTTATTCAATAATTGCGCCAATACTATCCGCAATGATATCCTCAATCTCTTCAATAGTTTCTTCTGATGCTGCCTCATACTGCATATCAATCTTCAGCTTAACTACTCTGATAATCTTGTTTACGAGCTTTACCGGAACGTGTTCTTTAAACTCTGCCTTTAGTTCCTTCTCATCCTCTTGTAGAATCTTCTTTTCTCTACGAATCGCGAATAATCGCTTTGCAAACTCTTCGGTCTTCTCTTTGTTGTAAGTTAGTGTCTTTGCTTCTTTTTTCATTTTATGCCTCCATTTCTCCATCTACTGAAATTGCAAACTCTCCATCTACCCATTCCATATTAATTGTTTCCCAATTGTCGTATAGATGACTTAACGTTTTGGTATCCCTTCTCAACACCGTATGTTTTAGGTGTTCGACAACAATTGTTTTCATCTCTTCCTCTGTTAAATAGAATGTCTTCATGCTAGTTACTCTCGCCATTTTGATCCCCTTTTTGTTTTTATCCTTAATAAATAAGGATAGTGTAATAATTTTCTACTCTTATTCTGGTGAAATTCCAGAATTCTCTTGTAGCTTCCTCAGATTCTTTAATACGGACAAGATCGACATCTTGATCCTTTTTTGAAAAGTCAATTTTCACTATAACACAATTGCATTTAGAAATATCTTCACGCAAGATCGATCCTACTCTTAGTTTGTTAGTATCCATCTTAATAATTAATATCCACTTTTGAAAAGTGACCAACAAGATATGCAAACGTCAAGGTAAAGAATTCTTAGAATTCTATCCGTTTTATACTACGATTGTACTCTTTAATCTTGGCTGCAAATCCTCCACCCGAAAGTCTAACTACAGATAAAACTACAGCAAAATTCTTTCTTTCAGGATCGAGTAAAACATCCCCTACTTTATATTTATTTTTCATACTACCAAGCCTCGTAATAATTGTTAATCGCTTGCCAATGCAGACTATACTGTATCCATCGCTTTACTGTAATATCATATCCTAATACTCTATAATACCCAGAAAAAGAAGCATTATCATTAATAATGATTGCCAAATGATTGCGATTCATCTTATCTTTTAGTAATGTGTGCATTTTTATTCCATCATTAAACATCTTCGATCTCTATCTTGTAATAATATTTTTCTATCCCATATTCTGTAAATAAAAGTTCACTTATGCCCCCATCTTTACGATACTCGTCAACCCAATATTCATCCCACTCAAGAACTCGACCTACAATTATGGCAATGTTTTCACTTTCTCTTTCTCGAAAGATGTCCCCTATTTTGTATTTACCTTCCACATTGCCCTCAATACATAATTGGTGAATAGTAATATTGTAAATTGTCTATAAAAAAGGACCAATTAGGTTTCCCAAGAGCAGAGAGTTCTTTTACATGAGCAATTTTCGAATAAGTACAAGATTCCATTTTATAAACGAAAGCAATTCTTCCACTTGTCTTTTCTCTCAAGATCGAACCCACTCTTACCTTGGTTTTGTCAATCATCAATTGCCAACTTTGTATTCTACAATCCTATCATAAAAATACCAAACATCATCTTGTACAAATTGAAATTTAAAAATGCCATAAGATGAACGGTGTTCTTCAATGAGGTACTTTTTCTGTCTTTCATAAATAACACCAACAACTACTGCAATTCTCCCTGTTTCATTTTCTCTCAAGATATCTCCAACATTTACTGTATCCATTAGTTACCAACTATACGATTTTTTTATAATAATGAAAAACATTTCGCTTTCCAACAAAGAAGATGTCAGTCTTCCCATTTCCATAATACTCTTTGAATTCATAGCTTAATTCATCCTCTCCAATCAAAACAGCATATATGTTTAAATTTTTCTCAATAAAGAGATCACCCACATTTACTGCTTCCGCATTCACAAATAATGCATCCTCCCTCATATCTGAGATTGGTTGATCCACACTCTTCACAGACTCCATTTGCTCCCTCGTTGTCAAGAATATAAGGCTTTAATGCCCTTGCTGCACCCTTATTAAAAGAGTGCAAGCCATCATTATCCATGTTGCCAGTTTCCTTCTGTAACTGCTCAACAATAAACTTCACTGGTACTTTGTGTCTCAAACTCGTCGAAATGATCCTCGCAAAAGCTAAATTAATCCCATTGTCGAACTGATTAACGATGTCTGAAATAACCATCTCATCACAGTCAGTACCATTCTCTTTACAATTCTTTTCTGTCAAAACAAGATCATACTTGTTCCTTACCGTCTTCCTCTCATGCTTTATAATTGTACCAGATTCATAACGCTTTGGCAACCTAATTTTTTTCTGCTCTCCGCCAAACAACTCGAATGGCTTTCCATCATATAACCCAACAAAGAAGATATAAGGCTTACCAGACACGACAGTTTGAAAGATATTACACGGCAACTCCTTTGGCCTGTCGGGAGAAAATCTATCTTGGTTTACATCACTTGCTGTTGTGTTATCAACAAGAACGTTTGCTCTTGAACCATCAACATATACTGTCAATCCCTTTAGGTTGTGCTCATAAGCCTTCTCATAGATGTCACACACAACATCTGATTTGGTTCCTTTTGGAAGATTGATCGTACTTGAAATTTGATGATCAATTCCCTTCTGTAATGCCTCTTGCATCTTGATTCTTTGAGTATAATCAATCTTATCTGAAGTTGTAAAGAACTCTGGGAGATCTTTCTCTTCCTTGATGCCGAAATCTCTCATATACTTTTCGATCAGAGGATGCACGTATTTATGCTCCTTCCAACGAATACCACTATCATCAACAAAGTCTGCTCTAATATCTTTTTCATTTTCGTTTAGTTTACGTCTTCTCGTATAAGAGAATCTAAACATTGGCTCAATACCAGAAGATACCCTTGAGACGATGGCAGAGGTGCCATTTGGGGCACATGTGAGTGAAGCCCCACTTCTCCTGCCATACGTCTTAATCTCTTCAATAACGTCGTTGTCAAGGCTATTAATGAATTTATTGTTCTTCTCCTTCTCCCAATTCCAAATTGGGAATGGTCCTCTTTCTTTAGCAAGTCTCGTACTTTCACTATAGGCAGTGTTTTTGAAGCTGTTCATCATATGTTCTACGAAATCAATGGCTTCTTGACTATCATATTTGAGAGTCAGTTTAGCAAGCATGTCTGCCAAACCAAAGACACCCAGTCCTGTTCTTCTACCTTTCAGTGCCGTATCTCGTAAGCGAATAAAGACATCTTTTACATCTTGTTCACTTGCATGATTGATGATCTTGTTAAGCTTTTCTACCTCAAGGTCGATAAGATCATCTGACAGTCTTGTTGCAACTCTGATAGTTCTTTCGAACGATGTCATGTCGAATACTGCATCTTTGACACTAAAGGCATTAAGAACAAAGTTAACAAGATTGATAGCAATTAAGCGACAACTATCGTCAGGAGATAAGGATAATTCTCCACATGGATTTAAACCAACATGATTAAATCCATCATCCTTATAGCATTGTAGAGGATTATCTTCAAGAATACGATCCCAAAATGAAACTCCAGGTTCGCCTGTTGTTGTCGCAGTCTCTCCAATTAACTTAAACAAACTCCTGGCATTAACTGTCTTATAAACTTTACCATCGAATACAAGATCAAACATTTTGTCTGCAAAAACGGCATTCATGAATTTGTCTGATAGTTTAACAGTAATATTGGCACCTGTCACTTTTGACAGATCTGTCTTCATTGTGATGAACTTCTCAATATCTGGGTGAGAAACATCCATTGTAAGCATCAACGCTGATCGTCTACCATTCTGCCCAATCATGTTTGTTACATACGAATAGAAATCTGCAAAACTCCAAGCACCAGTTGTAGTTCCTGCCGAGTTATTTACCCTCTCTCCTTCTGGCCTTAATGTTGAAATGTCTGTTCCAACGCCACATCTGTTCTTGTATAGGTTTGCCAAGTCTCTCGAAGTATTGATGATCCCAGATACACTATCTTTTGGAGGAGCAACAACCACACAGTTTGACAAACTCATCAAACTCGTATTGTTCCCAATTCCATACATTGGAGAACCTTGAGGAACAATTGAATTGAAATCCTTAAAGTAACTATAGATCTCTTCTTCTGTCAAAGGATTTGAATAATTCTGTTCAATTCTCGCAAACTCTTTGGCAAGTCTTCGGTGCATGTTGTCAGGAGTTGATTCTACAAGGTTGCTATCATTATCCCTTAATGCATATTTATTAATCCATGATTCTGTCGCTAAAATATCTCCTTCATAATACTCTAATGTTTTATTATATACTTCTTCTTGATTCATATATTTTCTCCCTTTTCATATTTAATCAAAACCTTAACTTCTTTACGTAGAATATATCTGTGGATTCTGCCTTTTAAGTCCCACACTCTACAGTACATCACTTGATGGCGTAAAGCCCCATTTTGTTCTGTAGTGTTTATTCCATAAAACTGTTTAGCGTATCCGACAGATTCGCTGTAAGCAATAACAAAATCGCCCCTATTCATGATAATTTTGCCAATTCTTTCATTTCATCATTGAATGCCAGAAAGGCAAGGTGTCTTTTATTTCTGGTCTTAATTTCAAATCTGTCTTGAATAAAGTTCCCATCATCCAAGGTAAACGTGGGTTGATGAATAATCCTTTCCCCTCTGTTGTCAGAGATTGTTAAACTTGATAACTGATCGTTTAGGTATGTTACCATTACTACATACTTCTTCTCTTCAAATGTTTCGATCTCGATTCTATATTTTGTAAGATTTTCTAACTCTTGTTCGTCCCATATCAAATCTTCACTCTCAATATAATTTGCAATATGTTTAATTGCTTCTTCTAATTCTCTTTTAATCATTTTGCTCTCCTTTTGTGTCAAACCAAATCGTCATATTATAAGTGTCTGAAACAACTATCTCTGTATTTGATGGGAAGAGCTGTCTTACTTTGTAAGTAGTCCCATAATACTCTGAGCTATATTTCTCAACTATGACTCCGTGCCAAGACCAATAGGACGAAGTTGAAACTCTCTTAACAAAATCTCCTACATTATACAGTGATCTCATTTGTCCTCCAAGATGTTCCAATATGAAAGACTTTCTCTACATCCCAAATTATATATTTTCTTACTCCCAATACGTTTACAACAATAATTTACATGATGCCAATCATTGGTATTACTTATCTCTGTGATAATTCCATACCATTTTAAAGAATTGTATTCTGCAACAATAAAATCTCCGATCTTTGGTTTGTCAATCATCCTTATCCTCCAAGATGTTCCAATATTCAAAATTGTGAAACGCAAGATATATATTCTTCACTCGACTTTCCCCGAGAATCCTAACTCTCAAAAGATCGCATTCCCTATCTACCACAATTCCGTATTGCAAATGTGGGTTTTCATCTTCATACTGATCATACCCACTTATGACAATAAAATCTCCAGTCTTTAATAGATATTTGTTTTCCATACATACATTATAATATATTTATAACAAAAGGTCAAGGAGAATTTATCCACTTGGCTTTTGTTAATTCATCAAATCTAATATTCTCAATTTTCTTTTCACCAAATACTCTAACTTCACAATACCATTCTTCCTTTATCTTTACAATAATCCCATATTGATATTGTTTGACTACGTTGTCAGGGGTCTCCTCTTTTTCTTCTACTGTAGTAAACTTTTCGTCATTTAAGAATGTTTCGTCTACTCCAGACATTCTAAGCAAATCTTCAAGAATCATCTTATCAATTTCTTCTGCAAGTTGACGAGACATATCACTTACAACTTTTTCATATGCATCCAATATCTTTTCAAATTTGACAATATCACCTACTTTGAAATTAACTGCCATTCTTTGCTCTTCCTTCTTTGAATTTTCTATACTTCTCTAGCAAAGCTACTTTTTCTTCTTCTTCGCTCTTCTTGTTGATGTCTTTAATTGACTTATCAATCTTATCAAGAACCTTCAATTTGACAAGAGATGTATCAATTTCCATATCGTAGACAATCGAATCAACACCAAATCTGTTCTTTGCAATGAACATCTTCCCACTATTTGATGCTCTGTCTTCAATAGTTCTTGAAATAGTGACAATCAAGTCGGCAGGGAAACACTTGTTATATGCCTCGCTAATACTGTCCATTGTAATGACTTCGGCATTTAATCCTCCACGATTTGTCTGTGAACAGGTATAAAGAGTACACTCGTTCTCCCCTGCAATACCTCGCAACTCTTCATAAATCTCTTCTAGTTCGTGTCTTTTCTCTCCACCATTTCTATTCCCCATTGGCTTGATTCGATCTGCATAATCTACAATAATTAAATCAATTTTAACTCCTCTTTGCTTAACCTTTTCAAGATGATTACGTAAAGTATTAAGAGTTGCACTCATTGGAGGGTAATATTTTGTCAGCAACTTTCCCTTATATTTCTTTTTTACCTCCTCAAATACAAGATCCTTAAATGTCTTCAAATCGTTAAGAGGAACTCCTGAAAAAAAACTGTCGAATCTCAAATCGACAACTTCCTCTGACAATTCTAATGTATAATAAATTACATTCTTCCCATCTTGAAGTGCTGTTGCGGCCAAGTGAACCATCGCCATTGAGTTATGACTTAAAATGCCATTAGTATATAAGCAATGTACTTCTTCTACCTGAAAGTCGTACAGGATGTGTTCTTCTTCGTGATCTTTTATTTCTTTTATTCTCGAAAGGCCAGAAATTGTTTCAACAAGACTCCCGACACTTAAATTCTTCATATGAACGTAATTATATGTAGTCAAAGTTTCTGAACAAGCGATATCTTCCATTGTCAAATCTTCCGCTCGGACGTGAACATATCCTCCTTGATCTTTTGCAACTAAACCTTTTCTTAAGTTAATTTTAAGTTTACACATTACTCGATGTTCATACGATCCTCTCAAACTCATACCATTTTCAAGAAAGATCTCTCTACTTGCTAATTTTGGAGAATTATAAAACGCTTCAATCTTTCGATATCCATTGAGAGTTCTTACACTAATATCGACAAAGTCATTCTTAATTGTATTATCTTCTTCAATTTTGATATCAAGTTTTTTGAATAATTCACCAATTTGGATTGTTTCTAACTTGTTGGTATTGTTCCATTTAATGTCAACATTTGTATCGTAAAATTGACATTTTCCGCCCCCACTGGTCGAAATTACCACTCCCATTTCGCCCTTACCAAGGCCACCTTGAGTAATCTTGTCAACTTCTTCCCAACCAGTAGGGATCTCTTTTCTCATCTTATCTTCGTATCTCTTCTCGAAATCGATGATGAGATCTTGACCCAGATTGTTATCGACACCTAACTTTAGAGCATCATTAACAATCTTCTTAATCTTATCATACGATGCCTCATTGGCCTCTTCAATCAACGGAACAGATTGTAAAATAGCTGCCTTTAACTTCTGCCCCTTGGCAAAGTCAATAGCTTTCTCTTTTGTATATTCTGCCCCCTCAATCTCTACAGATAACTTAATTTTGGCATAGAATCCCCTAACCTGTTCTTGAACAAGTTCAATTTCTTTATCCAACTCTGTTCTCAATAGAACTTCAATAATTTTATATGTTGGGTGAGTCTTGTATTTATGTCGATAGTCAAAAATGAGATGAATAAATGTTCTTAGATATTCATACTCAAAAAAACTATACTCTAACAACTCCCCAAATTGATCCGCAAAGGCCCTGTCAAGTAACAGCAAGTGTACTACATTCTCTTGAAAGCCCTTCCCAAATCTTGAAAATGTTTCATTATTTGTCATATATGTTTTTCCTTATTAATGTTAGTCTTCTACTAATGATTCTGTATCTACATAATTTAAATTACCATCACCATCAAATGTAAAACACGCCTCTGCATCTGCCTTTGTAAACACAACATAAACAGAATCATATCTTGTAGTTGTTGTATATTTAATTTCTGCCCATTCTAGCATATCGATAAATTGCTCAAAATGTGTCATATTGTCCTTTTGTTAACAAGTTGTGTTCATAAAGGCTTATCTTTTTTTCAATTACCCAACCCTTATAATTTCCAACTCTTTTTATCTCTTGTAAATTAACTTTATCTTTCCAACTCTTTACGTTCTTGTTTATTCCATCATCTCCGTAAAAAAAATCTCTCATTCCTTTTGTCCCTATAATCGTATACAAATTCCCCAAAGGATCTAGAACATAATAAACTAACTTTAATTTTTCTGATGCTTTGTCTGTAGTTTCTTTTGTATGTTTTTTTCCAAAAAAGTGATTGTTTTTCCCTCGACAACTTTCTCTAAACTCTTCGCTTCTGGGCTTTCTAAGTTTTTCGAGAGTCGCTTCCGAATGCCAGGGTTTTCCGTTATTTCTCTTCGTCTCTGTTGCTCGTTCCCTTTGCTCCTTTGTCTGTGGAGTTGCCCGAGCTTTTTTCAAATTTTCACTAGAAATCTTTATATTTTCTGGCCTTCTTGAGTTTTTTGAAATCTTTTCTTTCGTCTCTTCGCTGTGTCGTCTACCTGTTGCTTTCTTCCTAAGATTTTCGATTGCTTCTGGATGTTCTTTGTAATGCTTCTTTAATGATTCACTAATTTTTTTCCTGCATTCATCCTCTTTGAGGGGATCTCGATTTCTCTTTTCATTTGGATGATTTTTGTAGTAATTTTTGGTTGCTTGACTTAATTTCTCTCTTGTTTCTTTAGAAACTTCATATGCTTTTCCTCCACCACCTTCGAGGTTACACAAATTCCCTAACCCATATTTTTCAATCTCTTCCTTTTCTCTGTCATACACGGTCTGTTCATCCAAACATTCAAACTCCTTTTTATATTCAACATCCTCATATCCTTCATTTAATATTTTCTTAATTTTTGAATATAGTTTAGCATTTGTCCCGTTTGGGTACTGTCCTCTCTTCACAGCATTGATATGGTGCCTCATTCTATTTCCGCTTCCCTTCCCAACGTAAAATACAGTTTCGTCTCTTGGGTCGATCAATAAATAAACATAATATTCCATTTTCTCTTCCTCCCTTATACCATTAAGTAGTAACGAAGATGGGAATCTTTACACCATTTTGTTTATTTTTTTCAAAAATTCAACTTTTTCAGAACCTTTTAAGTTATTTTCTTTATTGATGGCAGAACTGAATGTTTCTGCCATGATGTGTGACTGTAACACGCTTCTCAAAATCTCAATTTCTTGTGCAGAGAAAGTAGTTGCATTTAGATTATAATCTTCAAACGCACTCAAAGCAATTGGAACCCATTCTTTAACAATTTCGTAAATTACTTTTGCATACTCTCGAATTTCAATTTGGGCATGTTCGTCAAGTCTTTGACTCAAAAAATTGAATATATTACGAAGATTCATGCTCCAATAGAATTCTGTATAAATAGAGGTCGGGAGTACCACTCTCGAAATCTCTCTTGAAACTCCGCTTTCCAATAAAGCTTCGTACGCTTTTGCCGAATCGTTAACGCTTTTTTGTATTAATTCAACACTTTGCTTTTGAATTTCTTCCTCAAGGGGTTTCTCGCTACCTTGTTTATTTAAAACTCCTTGCCCAAAAATACGACTCTCTTCGGGAATGAAAAAGTTGCTTTCCAATTTTGAATATCTCCCAGAGATTTCGTTTCGAGAACTTGCCCGATAAGTATAAAATTGTCTTGCAACAAAAATCGGCATCTTCATGTGCAACTTTATTTGACACATTTCGAAAGGAGACCAATGAGAATTTCTCATTAAGTATCGAATAAGCTTTTCGTCCGAAGATTTGTTTTTCAACTTCCCTCCGCTGTAGGAAACTCGTGCAGATTGACAGATGGAGCGATCATCCCCCATCGTGTCAATTAGCTGCACAAATCCCTTATCTAATACTTTAACTTCTTTATACTCGCTCATAAATTACCAGCGAGCCTCTTTGCCTCTTGTATCCACATGAACAAACAGATTATGCTCATCAAGATAGACAGATAATCCACCCTTCAAAATGTCTCCATTTGTCTGCATGACGTTGATCGTATCATACAGTCTGTTCAAGTCTTCTTGCTTCTCTTCGAGGGTAGTATCCTCTGTCCAATCGTTAGGACGAATGTCTGCCGCTCTTGCCCGAACATGCTGACTTGTCGTTTCCCCTCCTACACTCGTATTATAGGTTAAGGTACGAAACCCACTAAGTACTGTCAATCCTCCACCCCATTCATCTCGAATGAATTGTAAGGTCAATGCCAATGTTCGGATCTCTGCTTTGATGTCTCGTCCTTCTGTGATTACCTTTGTTCCATCTTTGCAATCAAATTCATGCATTGAAAAATTACGTGTTAGTTGCATTATTGTCTCCTTAATTCTTGTAAAATTCGTCTAATTTCTTCTTACTTGTTCTCTTCGCGATCATAAACTTTTTGAACTCTTCATACTGTCTGTATGACATAAACTCTCGAAGAGCTTCCATACTGTAAAATAGTTTCAAGTCAAGATTTGCAGAAGGACTTCCATCAATTGGGGCCTTTTCTTCTTTCATGAAAAGAAATAACTGATCACGATCCCAATCGTCTGGGTATTCTTCCAAAATCGGGAATCTTGCTGCACCTTTTGCAAATTTGAACTTACGGCTTGGCTCTTCGAGAGTTGTCATGATTATACCCGATGCTTGTTAATCCATTCCCATTCGGATGATGTATGGACCTCTACGGTCAGTAGAGTAGTGTGCATTACTTCTGCCTGTACTTTAAATGTTGCAATTGCATATTCATATGCAAGCTCTTTTGTTGGACGCACGGTGTCAAATAGAGTATTCGAAGAAACCCAAGTATCATCTCCCCCAGTTGCGAATCGTCCACGACAGACAAACCCTCTTGGTGTTACCGGATCACTGTGAGTTGTCACTTGCGCATAAGGAACGTTGATAACGTCTTGATGCAATCCTCCATTGACATCTCTGCCTGAAGCATCTTGTTCGTATGACCAACTACCTTCTGGTTCAAGATCTTCATTGACATCATCTTCTTCGATTTCATTTTCTTCAATCTGCTTTTCGACATTAAGTTCAATTAGTACACCATCATCATCGAAAGTAAAAAGAACAATATCTCCCTCATCGCTCTCCACACGAAGAGTCTTATCGTATGGCCCATTCCGAAATAGTCCAGAAGGGGCACCATAATTGTCAAACATATCCTTAGCCGTTTTTAGATCATTCATTTTTTTCTCCTTTTGTTGTTATAGTTATTTGATCTTACCAGTTATATCCATTAGTATTGTCTTTGGCCCATTCCCAACCCTTCTTTGTAAAGGCTTCAACCAACATGATGGAGGACGTTGCATCTGCTACCTCATGAAATTCAACCTTGGCATTAGTGATGGCCTGATTTGTAGTGTCAGCAAATTCATCAACAACGATAAATGTACGATCATTTTCACTGTCTTTAACAGAAATGAGCTTGACACGGACTACAAACCCACCTTCACGGACTTCCAAATCTTCACCATGAACAGGTTCTGACTCGTCATCAAACTCGTCATCGTCGTACTCATCTTCATCGTCGTCAATATCACTATCGTCCCAAAGTCCAGGCCAAAGACCTTCAACTTCATCCTCATCCTCTGCCGAACAAGAATAAGCATTGACAAACTTTTCTTCCTCATCAAAGTAAAAAGATACCTCTCGCGTAAAATCATCAGTGTCAATAGTAATTCCTCGGTCTCCGTATGTATATTTAAAGCAAATGTTAAGCTTCTTACACATATTCATCATTGTCTGCATGTCTGTAATGTTCATTTTATTTTCTCCTTTTGTTTGTTTATCGTACTTTTCGTTTCTGAGTTTCTTCTCTAAGCTTAAGCCTCATTGCCTTGATAAATTCCTGCTTAATCTTTTCCCCAAGCTCTTCGTAGGCATAGTCTGCACCACGACTACCCATAGACTGAGCAACTTCTCTCATTGGCAACTTAATCTCAAGAATACGATACTCTTGTCGATCCTTTGTGTCAATAAAACTATGTTCTCCAATCACAACTTCAAGATATCTTGCTTCCCTTAGTTTCTTATCAGCCATTATTTTTCCTCCAAATGTTAATTACTTGCTTCTTTGTCAAATCTAACTTATCCCCTGCCTTTAGGCCATACAGATCTGGTTGAAATAAGGTATCATCAATTGCTACTTTTAACTGATCTCCCTTTCTGTATGTAACCTTGCCCCAAACTCGTTCTGGGATCTTTTCTTTCTTATTGAAGATTGCAATCTCTACAATCACATTCTTCTTGATTTCAGTCATAATTGGAGGTTTATCATCATCAGACTTTGCCACCATTTTATCTTTTCTTTCAAGAATTACATAAGACATCAGGTTCTATCTCCAACAACAACTTGGATTGACATCCTCTTCTTCAAAGGACATTCTTCTGGAATATCATTCTTAAAGTATCTTGCCGCATTAATGGCTGTCTTGCTTACTCCACAAAAATCTTGCACCCTATCTCTCAAGGGGCACTTACTACAAGTTGTTACTGTGATTACTCCATTGTCATTCACTTCCCATCGATTTGCCATCTCAATCCTCCAATTGCGAATCTCTTACAATTCGTCTCATGTGTTTAAATAACCCTACAAGATTCAAGTCCATGAATCCATCTTCTCCCATCATCCTTTGAAACTTTTGTTCGTGAAGTTCCATCTTTTGCTCTTCGAGAGTAAGTCTTACTTTGTCCTTGTCATTAATAGTCATCATTGGAGATGATAGCTGCATCATCTTATAGTTTCTTTCAATGATGTCTTTACCTTCAAGGATATCGTTATAGATCTTTAATTTGCTCTCTTCTTTGTCAATCATGTCAGAACAGTAATCGTAAATATCGCTCATATAGATATCACGATCTTCATGAAGAAATGGAACCTTCTTTGTCAAAGTCTTAAAACCAACACCACGAACTCCATGTAAATTATCTGATGCATCACCAATGATTGCCCTGGCCAATGCCATATTCCTTGGATGTACCTTATACTGCTCAATTATGTTCCCTACATTTAATAGTTCATTTTGAGTAGGTCTCATCAACAATGTTGAACCATTGCAAAGTTGCATGAAATCCTTATCCGAGGACACAATAATCTTACCATATTCTTCCAGACTTGTCAAGGATGAAATGTACGAAATAACATCATCTGCTTCGGTCTCCGGGAACATAAATTGATGGATTGGAAGGTGTGATAAAAACTCTACAAATCTGTCCATCTGCCAATACTTGTTCTCTCTAAGGTCTTCCTCTGACATCCCCTCTGTCTCATAATTTCGACGAATGGGTTTTCTACCCTCCTTGTACTCCTTCATGATAGTACGACGCTTCTTTGACCCTCCTGGGCCGTCATAGACAGCTACTATCATATCTGGCTTAACCTTGTCACAAAGGAATTGTAACGACTTCAATGTCCCTACAATTCCCCCAATTGGATGTCCTGTCGTTGAACTGATATTTGGTACCACAATATATGACTTTAAAAATGCCATAGTTGTATCCCAAACGATAATTCTTTTCTTTCTAATTGTCATATAAAATTTCCTCTTCTCTGTTCTCAAAAATGAGTATACAATTTTCTCGTATATATTCTAAATCATATGTAAATGTTAAATATTGTAGTGAAGAATATACCAGAAAACGAGAATACATCACCTCTCTGTACGTTCTGTCTTCCAAAATTGTCACATATTCTTCATATTCTTTATCATACCAGATACTGTGTTTTCTAATCTTCATGGTGCTCTCCACTGTATCCGATAATTGGTCTAGTTTTATCTTCCCAGACAAGGTGAAATGCCTCGTTAAATCCCCAAAGACTTATTGAAATCATCTTTTTGTCACTAAAGTAGACTACTTTCATCCATCTACTTGCACTATCTTCATGATAAGAATCGAGATATGCATATTCTCCACAATCATCATCATACCAAATACTATATTGTCGAAGATTCATTGCTTTACAACCCAAGTAATGTACTTTTCATTCGATTTAAACCAATACTTGTGTTCTGTAAATGTTTTATCTTTTAATTTTCCATTCAACACTGTCATTTCCACTGTTGACGAAGAGATAATCTTTGTTACAACTTCCCATCTCTTAAGTGTTCCTTCATGAAAATAGTAAACGTCCCCTACTTTAATATTCATTGCTTTACAATCCAAGTGATTTCATTTTTATTTTCTTCATACCAACTCTCAGTCTCAAGGATAAACCTATTCTTTTGGATTCCACCTTTTGCCACAAATCCGACACAATACGAGTCATTTACGTCCTTATCTATCTTTGTTATAATTTCTACAACATCATTATAACGGTAAATGTCACCTACTTTCATATTCATTTTATCCTATAATATGGACTAATAACGGCACAATGCGGTCGTGCTTATACCAAGCTAAGTCTTCTGTGAATGTTCTTCCTCCTTCTGTCCCGTTCAGAGCCATTACAAGATAATGAGTCTTTCGAATTTCAAGTATCATTTCGTATCGTTTATACTCTTTATAGTAATAAATTGTACCAAATTTAAGTTCCATATCTGCACCAAATCCAAGTTCCTTTACTATTACATGTGTTTGAGATGACAAGGAATCTCGTTTTACATTTTGAACATCTTAGTTCTTCAATGTTTTCAATACCCTGTCTCTTCCTTCTCCATCTTGTATACCATTTTACCTTATCCGTAATAGAATTGCAAGAACAAATTGGACAGATTTTAAAATGTTGACCATCCTCTTCATACAATTTGCCATACCACCAAACTCTTGGAGATACGTTAATTAATTTACATGGAGGAATAAACTCATCATTACTCATCGTCAAAAGAACCGTAGTAACAGTTACTATCTTCTTGGTGTTTTGTTTCATTGTCAACACCACACACAATCTTCCACTCATCACTTCTTGAGGTTACTGTTGCATACGGACATTCCCTCGAACACCAAAAAGCACTATCATACCATACTGGATTGGGTTTCTTATCCAATTTTAAACACAATGCTTCAATTGCATTCTCCAAATTCTTGATATACTCTTCTGTTTCTCTTTCGATATCCAACATTTTATTCTCCTCTATTCATCTTTTATAGGAATACCATTATTGTTGCCTTCGACATCATAAAAGTCTGACGCCTTCCCCGTCTTGTGAGCAAACTTGTAAATCAATTCCTCATCAAGAAGTTCAACTACACGATTATAGAATTTCTCTTCTTTTAATTTTTCAATCCACTCTGATTGCCTCCACTTCCCACTATTTGTTCCGTCAGCATAATCAAGAGTATTCCACGCTCCTGGATGAAAATGTTCTGATGATCGAATAGCTTCGAACCAAGATTCTTCATCCTGCACTGCAAGTTTGTCTCCACCCCAAAGGATCTTGAAGATCGCTTGTCTCCATTGAGTACCAAATCTTGACTTAATGATTGTAGCTTTTACTTCCGATCCGATCCTAAACCCATTATCATCTTCTACGAATGAAGATTTAGCAGCCCTACCTTCTAACCAGATTCTCAAAGAATAGGCATAAGTTAACGACTTTCCTCCTGGTGTGAAATATTTTTCTTTAATTGTTGCATATTTCATATTAATCGAAGAATCAATGTTGATCTTCAACTGATTAAGAACTAACAATGTCGATTCGTGATTCGCAATTGGAATCAATAGCTTTCGCAATCCTTTAGACATAACTCGGGCTTTGACTGCAACATCTTCGGCAGGATTGAAAGTCCCTGTCATATCTGAATTTGTTGGTGTTTGTGCTAAAGAATCAAAAACAAACAATGTTCGATTAGGAGACGATCCCAATACATCTTCAATAGTTTCAAGAACAAATTCGCAAGATGTTGCTTGAACATACACAAGCTTTTCCAAATCACATCCAATTTGTTCAAGAAAATCGGGATCAATTGCAGATTCTGAATCGAAATAAATCACATCCATCCCTTGTTCAAGAGCGTTTGCTGCAATTTGCGCTGCCATGTAAGATTTGCCAACAGATTCTAATCCTGCCAATTCTACAATCTTGCCAATTGGGATCCCTCCCACTCTTCCAGATGCAATGACATTATCTAACCATTTACTTCCTGTTGGAATCCATCCCTTTACTTCTGTTGGGTTTTCGTCTTTATCGAGGTTGAAGGCAACATTCATTCCTGCCTTCTTATTGATCATCTTTCGAATGTCAAAAGCAGTTGACACTTTTACTGCCTCTTTCTTCTTCTTTGCCATTTATTATTCTCCCTTCTTGTTAATAATAGCACTTGTGGAGGGATAGGCTTAAACTATACTATCCCTCCACATTATTTATCCAATCTTATGTGTTCTTATACTTCATCCAATTCTGCAAACTTGCGGTCAATCTCGTCTGCTTCCGGGTCTGATGATGGCTGATCTTCTCCTTTTGGAGTTTGTGTAGCATTCTTCTCAACAGGAGGGGCATCATTTAGCCCAAGAGACTCGTCAAGCTTCTCTTGGATCTCGTCTCTTGTCAGTCTTCGCATTTGTTCCATAATATTGGGAATCGAAGACATAATGCCCTGCACCTCTTCTGCAGTCTCTGCCAACTTGCTTGGCATTCGTCGAGGGTCGATGACAGTATCAGGATACAACTTTCCTTCTGCCGTTGCATGAAACACTGTCAAGTCTGTCCCCGTCTCTGAGTCTGTAAGATCTCCATAGTCAGGGTTTGTGAACTTACGAGTAAGTTCTGCCGCAACTGTCTTACTATATGACCAAATTCGAGGACCATCCTCTTCCTTTCCTCTTACTAGTACTGGAGAATACCAACGCTGATTGGCGAACATCTTAATAGCCTGTCGCTTCATTGTCTCATCACCAGTTTCCTTGCTCTTCTGGAACAGTTCTGTTGCCCAATCGCATACAGGACAATCCTCCCCAAAATTCTTTCGAGGACAAAGGAATGATGCAATTGTCTTTCCATTCTTTGTCAAATAATGAAGATGATAAGTCTCCCAAGCATCGCCATTAACCTCCAACATTCGGAACACTTGTGGTTCCTTTGTAACCTTTGCAAAAAGATTATCTTTCTTGTCCTCGCCGGAACCTCCAGCTTTGAAACTCTTGGCACGATCTGCCATCTTACCTAAATTAACTCCCATCTTGAACCTCCTTTTATACCTTTGTCAGTTTGTATGTGACGCCTTCAATTGTCACAGTTTGTCCTTCACATGAAGGATTTAATTTTTTGTTATAGTCTTCTTCTGTGTATTTTAGACCTTCAATATACCATTTTTTCCTGCCATCGGTGTAAATGGCAGCAGGGCCGTCAATGCGATGACACTTGCCATTTTGATACCAAAATTTGGCACCGTCAGCGTCTTTGATGGCAGGACCATCATTGCGGTGATAAACACCATCTTCGTTATACCAAATAGTGGTACCCTTGTCGTTGATCGTTACTCTATACACTTCCATTACTTGGATTCTCCTTCTGTCAAATTAAATCTACTTTCACTAATTTCCAAATCTTCGACATCTCCAATTGCAGCCTTCCAATTGAAAATACGAAAACCATCTGCATCAAGATCATAAACCAATTCCAATCCTTCTCCTAATGTTCGCTTCTTGCCAGTCCCTTTGACAAGTCCTTCCATTACCAACGTTGGCATGTCAGAAAGACGAACAAAGAACATGTCCCTATTTTCCCCATTCTTCTTCTTAAATGTTCCACGATACGCCTTCATAGCAGCCTCCTTGATTGTTATAATACATTATACCCTAAGTTCCCCAAATAGTCAAGTCCTTTCTTTTAATTTTTGTTCTCGCTCCTTGAAATACCTGTCCCTTAATAAGGCTGAATGTGAGAACTGAAAGCTTGAACGAAACAATAACTACGTTCATAATCTGTGGAATATATACCATACGTTGTTTTGATCTTTCCATTATTTGACTGCTCCTTCATGTTGTCTTGGATAGTTGATAGCAACTCCCCATCTTCTTTTAAAATGCTCTCAGGTACAGCATAATAATATCTCTTTTCTCTGATATTGTCAATAGGAAAATATAACAGATCTTTCTTTTCTTCAATGTCAAATGTACCAAACGTTGACATCCTTGCCGTCTTATAGACAGGACTCATATTGCCCATGAGAGGGGCTGTGTTGGTGTATACGTTGATCATATGGTAAGGGTAGGCTATCGCATCATTAATCTTACTTGTGTAGCCAATAATGGGCATATTGCCTAAAATGTGTGCCAACTGTCCTACAGATATAATTGACATATCTGTTATTAATCCTGATCTAGCAAACTCTTGTAAAATATGGAATGTCGCCCTATCTTGTTTTAATGCAACTTCATCTGTTATGTTTAATATGTTTGGCTTAATGTACAATACCTTTAATGACTTTTCCTTTACCTTTTCCATCAATGCCAAGGTCATTCCAGAAATGTATGATCCTCCTGTTACGATGAATGTCAATTCTTCATCCTTGTCGTTACACAATACCCCCATATTGAAATCAGATGCACTTGTCTCATATTCTTCTGGTGTTTGATTTCCTACTTCCATTATCTCTTTTAAATTATATTCTGGATATTGTGATAATTTTTTTGCCAACGCTATCGACTTTTCCCCTAGTGATATGATTTTCATATATTTATTTTCTCCATTTCTCCAAAGTTTTTTCCCATCTCAAGGGTTGATAGTATCTTCCCATATCTCGTATCTTCGAATATTCTCTTTATCTCTCGGACAAGCGATCTGTCTTCTCTATGTAGGTCGATTGCTACATTATCGTGTACCATAAATGACACAAAACTCTTCTTTCCTTTTAGTAGCTTTCTAATCTCGTATACTTGCTCAAGAAACATATCGGATGCTGTGCTTTGAATGATATAGCTCAAAGCGTGATGGTCATCTGCCTTAATCTTTCTTCTAAAGTCTGTATATACTATACCATCGCGATAGTATTTGTCAAGGATTTTCTTTTTATCGTATGCAAACCCAAAATCTTGCACTTCAACGTGTTCTTCTCTTTCACTTCCATATAACCAAGCAAATGTCATCTTCTTTACTTCTGTTCTTGTCTTATCTTTCTTTAATATTTGCCTATTGTGCTCGTGAATATCAATGCTTGGTTGCTTCTCACCATTTAGACCCAACAAAACGCGCAATTCTGCTGCATTATAATCAAGATTGACGAACATGTCATTGTGAGGAACAATTACAACTCTATCTTCCTTCTTAATATTAAGAATTGGAAATGATTTACTATTAATCCCCAATCTGCCAGTTTTAGATGTAAATGGATTATAAGAAAGCACTCCTGATGGGCATTTGTTATAATTAATCATCTTTGCCATTCTCTTATCAATATTTAATGGCCTAATATCTGTGATTATCTTTATAATCTTCAACATATGATTGTAATTTTCTGGTTTATCGTAGGTATCGAATACATATTTGCATATTAGATCTTTAATTCTTGCATATTCTCTTACAACTTTATCCGGCACAAGATCATAGAAACAATACTTATCCAAGTTGATCTTTGAAGTGGCAAAAGATCTATAGTATGCTTTCAATTTATTGTTGATTTGTTTGAATTCTTCTTTTAACCCTTCTGGACATACTTGTGATGGTGTTTTACCTTCAGCATATAATTGTGCATATTCGATTGGTAGGTCTTCGAGATATGGGTAATAATTCCATGTATCTGTAATAATTGGCTTATCTACTTCTTCTAATTCGTAGAATGTTCCTTCAACACAGATACGCTTACAGTTGTAGTTTTTGTCATCTAATACTTGAAAAAGGGACACAACTTCTCCTTATGATATTATGTAATCTCTGTATTAATATACCACAAGGATCTTTGTATGTCAACGTGTTTCTTTAGAGTGAGTGCTTTTGATTTGATTTTTTTCTTTTCTTTATCGGAATAGTCATTTTGTGCTTCGATGAATTTGATATCAAGATAGGTGTTAAACCAATAGTCGTCATTGTACTTTCTTGATACAACTCCAACTTCTCTTTGTCTTTGACAACATGTTCTCTCTTCAATGATGAAGTCTCCCTTCTCTCTTAAGAAGTCTTTATACGATTCTTCAATCATTTTTTGAAGTGTTGTTAACTCATCTCGATATACAATATTATAATATACTTCAAATATATTGTCAAGGGTAATCTCGTATGTGTCCATATATCTTTGCATCTTTGGAGAATTTAATTGTGCTACCAATCTCCAAGGGACATTCTTGTCAACTGCAAATCCAAACCTTTGCGCTTCGTTCTTATAAAAGCTGAACATATTGTCTTTAATGTATTTATTGTACTTCGCGTTGTCATCATCGTATGTCCCTTCTCCAATTTCGATAATGAGACCATTTGTTCTTTGAAAGAACATGTTTGATGTCAAAAATAAAGATTGAGTGATAGGAAGCATTTTACCATTAAGCATAAAAGATTTCAACAATTCCTTTACATAGTCGTTAAACGTTACAATCTTCTTATCATCTACAGAATCGAAAAGTGGTTTCTTGAAGACTCCTGTGAAATAATTTTCATATGTTGCATCCAAGCCTATCCATCCTACTTTTGGAGTAATGTTCGTAAAGATACTTTTCTTGTCAAATGTTTTGTTATTTGATGCTCGTTCCATACTGGATTGGAATTCTTTAAAAGCATCTGCAACAAAATTTAATACTTGTATCTTATCTATGTTGACAAGATATTCCTCTTTTAATTTAATAGAATTCCCTTCCTTGTCAAGTAAACCGTAGTATTTATTTTCTTCCCAAAGATCAATAGTCCTGATATTTCTGACAAGTATGTTGTCTTTGTAATACTTTCTTTGTTTAAAGAGATCTGAAGATACAAGTTCATTACTTGCCTTTGGTAATTCGATCTTGCCTTTCTTATTTTTTCTTAATGTATTTGATGTTAAAATCATTTTTATTTTGGCAACCCATCTTAGTCCAGACCTGGGTCTGAAACTGGGTATCCTCCATTAGCTAGGGATTATCTAACACTTCAGCACCATTCTCAGAAGTTAGGGCTTGAATACGGGATCTTTTCAAGTCTGCACCCGTTTGCCAAACTCCTTTTAGTGTAGTTTCATATCTATCTCTTGATAGATTATTTGCAACATCAATCACCATGTAATATCCGCCAATCCCTAGTGTATCGAGATGTTCAGAAGGAACCCCCAATACTGTAGGATCTACATAAATATATTGTCCTGGTCTAAAGATTGGTAAACCATACAATACAACATCTGCATCATATTTGTCCCTTAATTGGTGAGCATCTAATGTTCCTTCCGATTCCACTCTGGCCTCTGGAAGATATTGTTGTGTTGTTTTTTGGAACGTTACCTTCTTTAAAAATCCAGTATCTTGTGCCAATCTGAAGTGGTGAATTCCTTTGTCTTCATCTTCTTTCTCGTTTCCCCACAAAGTATCTGAGGCTATACTGTTAACATAGAGAACAATGTATGTCCATCTGTGTTCAAGGGCTTCTGCATCATTACTCTCCGAGACATCTTCATCAAACTTTGCAATTTTCATCATTGAAATGTCAATTTCGTTGGTATCTGTTGGGATATATTGCCCCCATCCTCCATAGTGCTTACGTCCAGGAACTACAATGTGCTCCAATCCTACAGTTACAAGGTTATCATTGGGCTTGTCAGACACACATTCAGAGCCCAATATTGGCTTAATCATTGTTGTAACGACATCTCTGATTAGTGTTTTCAAATAGTATTTTTGCTTTTCTCTTGCGACAACATACTCAAAGAACCACGTCTCAAGTAGTCCAAGGCTAATTGGCAAATATGCCAAACTTACACTTTTAGTAATACCGTCAATTGGATTTTCATAACTTAACGTTCCCAAGAAAAATCGTACCTTTTTTTCTTTTGGATTATACGAACTAAAGCAAAGATCAAGAAAGTCTCCAAAATAAACAAACGGGATTTCAACAGCATCTTTTCCAACTTTCATTCTGTTATTTACAAATTCTTTGACATTACTGGCATCTACTTTTTTTGCTTCATTCTTCATCTTGTTATTAAGAAGAAAGTGAGCTTCGTTTCCCGTTTTCCCTGTTACAATCTGCTTAACCTCGACATTATTATCATTAATTTTTAATACCTTTTTTAGTTCATCATCCTTATCGTCGTCATCTTTGTTTTTATAGATATCGAGGACAACAGGATCACTTACAATTGCTTTGTAAATCTTGTTAGATGAATACAATCTTCTTAAAAATGCAGAATATACCTCTCCTTTATATTTTTTTCTTTCCTTGTCAATTTCGTTTTGAATTGCTGATAAAATTTCATCAATAGATTTAAAATAAAGATTTTTTCCCGTCCTTCTCAAAAGTCCAAAAGAAATGGGAATTCTTTCAACTAATTTTGCAAAGTTTCTGATTTCAATGTCTTTATGAGTTCTTACACTAACAGAGGTCGTATTCGGAGTATCGTTGTAGGATGGCTTAGATGAAAGAGACTCTCCAGAAAAGACTACATTCTCAATCTTTATCTTTTGTTGTTGTAGGTGTTTTTGCAATTCTTTTGCCGCTTCGAAAATGTCAAAAAGCTCTTCGAAATCTTTATGTGCTTCCATAATTGCAACATCTGATAGATTTAGAACGTCAGCATCTTGACTTACCAAAGCTCCTTCAATCGCTGCCTGATACTCTGCATCAATTTCTACCGTTCCATCTTCTTTGTATACAATGTTGTGACTGATTAGTCCAAGGAACATTTCCATATTCAACTTTTTTAATGTTTCTTTAAGCTTTGGGCTATCGTCAAACAGTTCTTTTAAAATTGGTCCTGTTGGCAAGTTCCATCCAACAACCAATCTAACCCTGTGATGGAATGTCCCAGACTGTGTTAAGAGAGCGTTCTTTGTCGCAACAGTTTGTGTACCATACATAATCAGATCTGCAAAACTATGCTCCAAGTCTTCTTTCATCTTTCTTACTTCAAAGACATCTTGCATTGATGCAAAATAATATTTAATCTTGCATTTAATCATCTTGTTTGTCTCTGCCATGTTAGTTCCATAGAAATCAAAACTAATATCTTTAATACCTGATCCTTCTACTCTTCCCTTTCTGTCTTGAAGAATCTTATCAACAGAATAGGGGTCTACATGATCAGGAAAGGCTACTTCAAAAGGAACGGTCTTGCCAGTAGAATTGTGTTTGACTACATAAAGACGAATCTTTGGAACTAAAGATGCCATCTGTGCTGGGGTAATCTCGTTAATAACAGAATTCATATTCTTCTTTGATACCATTTCATTAATGAGAAGTTGAATATTCCCTGTTAAAACTGAGAGGTTGTTAAATTTCCCCTTTACAATTGCTGCTTTTTGCTCGTCTTCAGTCTTTCCTTCATAAGTTCCCCAAGCTTCTCTGTTGAAATCACTTCTATCTTGGAAGATCTCTGGTGCATTCATTAACACGCATTGAGGTTGTAGTCTTTTCTTCTCTAATTTCTTTGGTGTTCCCATCTCGTTATCCTATCGTAAGTAATGTTATTATCCTATCTAGAGGATAAGGAATGTTTATCTGCTCTCCTAATTGAACGTGGAACTCTGTTGGTTTTTGATTGTAAAATGCAATAACCCACCACACCTTGGGATCTCCATAGTGTTCTGCTGCCAATTTCCAATAACTATCGCCAGATGTCCATATGTGCTGAACTGTTGTTATGTCTCTCAACTGTTCTCTTGATGGATATGACAATTCTGGTGTGTTATATTGGTTGATATGTTTTACATTTCTTTTATCGAAATAAGAACGATACTGTTCTGCATTGTTCCTCATCTTTTGTCTGTTATCGTATCTTGTTCTTGTCATGTTGTACCTCGTATTGTTAACTTAAATTTAAACTCATAGCGTTTCCGTTAGCATCAAGAATTGCCTCCTCTGCACTCTCGAAGATTGCCTCCTCTGCAACATTCTCCTCAATCGTTGGCAAAGTGTTGTCAACAATCATTGAAGAATTATCTTTCAATGATACTACATCTTTTGAATTCAAACCATATGGAAAGTTTCCCTTATCTCTTTTGGCACCGTCTTTCGAATCCCATCCCAATTTGTGAGTGTGAGCAACTGTCAATGTAAAGCTCAAGTTAATCTTTTGAGGGAAGGCAGAGTTGCCATTGTCATTTGTCATAAAGAATCCAGATTCAACATCAGGATCATATTTAAATCCTTTAACTGTCCCTAATAATCCTCCGCGATGAGCATCTTTGGCAGATGGCTTGTCTGAATCACAGATCAGGTTGAGAAATTTGATCTTAAACAAAGGAGGAGCTACCATTCTTCCTACTCCACCATTCTTTCCTTCGTAGACTGGGTATAGCATTGAAAACAATGCCTCACAAGATTTGAGATTTTCTTTTGCCTCTTTGACATCTGCAGCAATAACATCCCATCCCAATGATAAAACTCTTTTTGTTCCTTTAAATGTCTGGATTGGATCCATTCTCCCAAAGACTTCTTCTTGGTTCCAATCTGATTCATAGTTATCTTCGTATTGAGTTAGCCAAGACATAAACTTAATTTGCCTTCCTGTTGATACGTGATATAACCACACATAAGCATTGTTTGCATTTGCGACTTGTTTTGGTCCGTTTATATATGCCATTTTCTATATCCTATTTTTATCTCGCCAATGTCAAGTTGGTGTCATTTAACAATTCTTTTACATTCTCAACAATAACCTCTCCGAGAACTCGATCATCAATCTTCAACACAACTTTCTTCCCAGATGAGCCCGATGTTGTGTCATTCTTCCCAGATGAGCCCGATGTTGTGTCATTACTACCACCTCCATCAAGTGCCTTTGTCAAACCATTCAGTGCTTTTGCCAAATTGTTCATTGATTCTGCATTCTTTGCTTCTTGCATAACTGTCGTCATACTGTCAAATACTTCAACAATCTTTGTACTTGAATCTCCAATTGCTCTTGTATTGGTTAACGCAGAATCGAATGCATACAACTTATCCATAGGTAATTCATCAAGAACGCTGCCCATTCCTTTGATTCCATCAACAACCCCTGAAAAGCTTGCCCCTGATAAATTGCCAATGCTTGTGAATAGGTTTGCAAAACTGTTAATTAGATATCCAATACTTCCAACAATCAAGCCTACACTAAATGCAACAATTGCCAAAGATGCTCCAAACAACGCAACTCCTGGAGATGCCATCTTTCCTGCCACACCAAGAGAAATTAATCCAGGCGCTGCAGTTGCCCCTGCCAATCCAAGAAGCTTGATTGTTCCTGCCGCAAGTGCTGTTTTTGCTCCGAACGTCATTAAAACAATGCCAAGAACTGCCAAAACTGCTCCAAACCATTTCATGCCCTTTGACACGTTCAACAATCCATCGACCATCCAGGAAAGAAGTGATACAATTGGCTCAACAAGTACTGCAAGTTGATATCCAAGCAACTTTACTTTTTGTAAAAATGATGTTGCATCCTTTGCTGCATCTGCCAATTGCTCTTGAGTTACTGCCAAAGCTTTCATCCCAGAAACTGCCTTTCGATATTCGCTAAATGATTGTCCAAATAATTTGTTTGCAACAGTCATGTCTTTAATTCCTGCAGCATTCATAATTGCCAATCTGTTATACTTGTCTAGCGAGTCCCACGATTTGTTTGTCAAATCAAGAGACTGTCTCAACATTGAAATTCTCTTCTCTTCTGATGCATTAACGAGATCGATTGCATTCAACAAAGGTCCACCCAAAACTGCATTCAATTGTCCTGCCACTTCTGCAGCACCTTTAAATGTGTCAAATTGCCCCACAATTGCCAACAAGTTTTGCATTTCAATTCCTGTTGCTTTAAATATTCGTTGCAATCCTTCAAATACTTTTTGTCCTTTATCCCCGTGTGCTGCCATCATACTCATTGCTGATGCAAAGTCGCTTGTCATCTTCCCCATTGAGATATTAAGTTCTTTTGCCAATCCTGCAACTTGCCTAATTGTCAATTCTGCTGCACTTTCTGTCATGTAAAAAGCTTTGACAAGATCATCCAACATCTTCGGAGCATTCGATACTCCCAATTTTGTTAGTGCTCCAACAGTTTTGACAAGAGATATTTGCGTTTCATCGCTTACTTCTGTAAATGTTCTCATCTCTGTGTATAGTTTTGCAAAAGCTTCTGAAGTTTCTCCCATCGACATCCCAACATCTAAGTTCGCATAATACGATTCTGTCATTACTGATGTGTAGTCTTCCATCGCACCAGTTGTTGCAAAGAATCTTTCTCTTGCAGAAAACAGTTCTGCTACTAATCCCGCTGTTGATACTTTAACTTTGCTTAAAATTGATGCTCCAATATTCCCGGCAGTGTAAATTTCACCCATCGATTTCAAAAGGTGTTTAGAAGTATATCCAAGCTTTTTCATTTCTACGATCTGACCAGTAAGAGAATTCTTAAATGCATCTGAAGATACCAATGTGTATCTTAAGGCGATGCTTTTTAAAACTTTGTCAAATCCTCCTAAAGCTTGTTCTGTCTTTTTTGATTGTTCTTCCTTTTCTTTGTCTACTTCTACTTCTAATCTTAGTAGTTTTATTCTTTCTTTTTGAACTTGGATTGCCGACTCTTGCGCTTTAACTGAGGTTTTTTGTGTTTCGATGTTTTCAAGAGCAATGTCTAATAAATCCTGCTTTAAACCAATCTCTTCCTCTGTTAATTCAATTTCTCCAGATTGGGCATCAAGAATTTCTTTATTCAAAACTTCAGCTTGCAGTCTAACCCTAACCATATCTTCCATGACCTTGGTTCTCTCTTTCCCGAGTTTGATTATTTCTCTTGTTGCTGCAATCTCTTCAGAGTAGTTCTTATCCGCCATTGTCTTACAGTTTCCTTATTTAAAGGGCCACTTTAATTTTGTTTCTTGCTCAAATTTGCGTACTGCATCTTCAAGCTTATATTTGTTATTCAAAGTCGCCTGATTGTCAAGGCCATACCTTTTGTATGCTTCCATATATCTCTTTTCCCCTGCCAGAGCATTAGAAAAAGCTTGAATTTCTGATTGCGTTCCTTTGACTGTTCCTGATAAGGAAGATTTACCAAACATTCCTCCAAGGATATGTTCTATCCAAGCTCCCAAAACATCAAGCCACTCATTTAACAATTGCTTATCATCTGTTGTGTTTCTTTTTGCCATTCCGAGATCGATGATTGGAGGGTTCTTCTTGTTCATGATATAATTATCCCTATTATTAAATGTTGTACACTATAATTAGATTGGATTGTTATTTATTATCTTCTTTGGCTTCTTTCTCTTTTTCAAGTTGAGTATTTAGACGCTCAACAAACCACTTACGTAATCCGATTGGCAAGTTGTAAGCTTCAATGAAACTCCAACCACCATGATATTTTAAGAAAAAGAACTGTTCGTAGATGTTCTCTTGATACTTATCGCTTAGGCCAAAAAAAGTCAGCAGATAGCTGCACCTCGACTTCATTGACTGCATCACATTCTGGGCATACGATTTCTCTCTTCATGTCGATATTTGGCACTACCTTAGCATATGCTGCTCTTAAATATCTAGAATCTGATGCTGGGAGTACGTCCAAAAGCTGATCAATTAAAAATGAATCCCTATTCTCTGCTACCGATACGATGATCAGTTTTAACATATCTGTCAATGGTGCTTCTGGAAGGTTATTCTTCTTTTTTCCTTTGGCCATTCTTGCTAACTTTTTTTCTTCCTTTCCTGTGATCAATCTCGTTTCAATATCAACATCTAGTTTTGGAATGTGGATGATGAATGTATTATTCTCTGTTTTCGAAATATCATAATCTTCGTAGTCATTCCCTTCATAAATTTCAAGGTCTCCTAACTCAAAAGAGTTATCAAAAGTTTCTCCACAAGAAGGACAAACAGCAGAACCCTCATAAACTGAACCGTATGCTGCGATTCTTGCTGCAACAATAATGGCATTCTTATCGCCAATCAAAAGAGTTTCTGCGTTAACAGACTTGTCCATTAAAATGTTTTGAACAAATCTATCAATTACAACACCTTTCTTGATTAATGCCTTTGATGTTAACAGATCTTCATCCTTTGCTGTCATCTCTCTGATTTCTACTTGATTTTGATTATGAAAGGGATGTCCCTCCGTGTAATGTCTCCCTCTGGATGGAAGGTCAACAAATGTAGTAGGAACTACAAATGAGAATGGTGCTGGTTTGCTTTCTTGATTTTGCGACATTGCAGACATAGCAGACATTGCTATGTCGTGTGGAACCGTCTTCATGCGTTCCTCGTTTCGTCTACTGTTTGACATTTATACCTCTTTTGTTTGTTTTGATTAGTTAAGTGGACTTGTCATATTGGCCAAAGAGTGATCGCCTGCAGTTCGAAGAGTCGCCCAGTCATATTTTAATACAAGTTCAATCTTTACAAGATCTTCTGAATCGTAGGAAAGCTTTCCAAACTTGCATTCTTTAATCCATGCATTGTGAAGTTCCCACTCTTCTACTTTAGTGTCTCCAGATCCGTATTGGGCAATAGTGATTGACCCAACCGCATTTGTTGCTTCTTTCTTTGAAATGGTTTGAACATTAATTTGACCGCGACTATCGATCAGAGAAGGAGGGACTCTATATCCTGCTTTCTCCAACATTGCAACTAACTGAACTGTCTGATCTGTATCGACTGGATCTACAATTGTTAATGATACGTCATCCCACTTGATATGCCCTGGATAATTGAACTTGTAATTCAAAAATCCGTGCTCAGTTTCTCCAATTGCAAACCCTGGCTTGTTTACTTCTGTTGCGACCCAACTTTCAATACCTGTCGAGGCATCTCCTGGAAAGTTAATTAGCCATCTAAAAGCTCTCTTTGGTTCAACTACTTTATTTCTTTCTCCGCTCCAAAAACCGCCCATTTAATTATTCTCCTTTTATACAATAAATAGATGCTTTATCTTATTTATTTTCTTAGTCTGCGAATGATGCTCCAGAGTTTGTTACAACAAAATCAACTGCAATGAACTCTACTGCATAGGCAGGTTTCAACAATACCTTTGCATACATGATGTTTCTATCAACAAGGTCTTCGGTAGTTGTTGACTTGTCAAGGATTACTTTGTAATCTGCCAAACCGAAGTCTGCCTTTACACCGCTCAACATTGCCTCAACTGGTCCTCGGAATCGTGCCCAAGTCTTCTCCAAGTTTGGCTCGAACAGAACACTTGTTGCAATACGAGATACTTCCTTCTTAACGTATAGAAGCATTCTTCGAACATTAATTCTGTCAAGTGCTGAAGGTGTTCTTTGCAAGGTCTTTTGACCCATGATTACAATTCCTTCTCCTGCGAACTTGGCAATAGGGTTAATGTTGTTTTCATATAGATTATCTCTATCTGCAACATATACTCGATCTCGAACTTGCAGTACCTTAAAGCCAGATGAACCGTCATCCAATCCACCTCTGTTAAATCCTGCAGGGGCAAACCAAACTGCTCCATCCTTCTCTGTGTCACTTGATGCAAATGTTCCAAGTGCAACAATTGAAGGTGGTACCCAAAGATTGACATTCCCATTAAGATGGTCAGAAATCATTACCCAAGGGTAGTAAGAACTTCCATAACTTGTATTGATGTTTCTATCTTTCACATCGTCAACAGTATCTTTAACACTACCGATACGAGTATCTTCGTTATCTGTAGTTTCTGTTTCTGGAGTATATTCGTATGGCAGGTCAACAATTGCCAAAGCGTCCGCCCTTGTCTCACAAGTATCCAAGACTTGATCGGTCAATGATGCGTTTGTTAAGCCAGGAACGGTCAATACATTGTATTCAACAACCTCGGCATCTTCAACAATTCTAATCGCTCTCTTGATTGTGTTAAAAGAATAACTTGTTAGTTCGGTCTTCCCTGACAATAGTGTGTTGTTCACCAATGGCTCTCGCTCTGTGATGTCAAGACCGTCAAACCCACCATAGAGAACTGTAGTAAATCTATTCAATCCTGTGGTGTTGTTCAAGAAGTTTGACCATCCACTAATGGCTGTTACTGATCTTTCTGCTGCTCGGCTACCAGAAGTATAATCATAATTTGCAGATACAGACCCTGACGCAATATCGTCAAGAGTGAAGTACCAAGACTGCTCTGTAAAGGTAGAATCAATTGGACTTCCTGGATTTGCCCCGTCTGCGGGAAGTGATCTTACAAGATCAACAACACTTCCTTCAAATGCTGTCAAGCTTCCGCTCTTAAGAAGATCGACTCCAAAGTGCATATCTTCCTTCAAGGTGCCACCATAAGGGTGGTTTGACTCAACAAGCGGAATTGAAGGGAACTGCAAGCTTGATGTAAAATCTGTTGCAAAAGAACTTGAGAATTCGTTTGTTCCCTCTTCCCAGTTTACCAAATCTTTATAAATCGAACCACTACCAACAACCAACGTATCTGGGGTCACAACAGCTTCTGTAATGACTGTATCTTTAATCTTTTCTGGGCCGTACACACCGAATGGTAAAAATACCTTATTGGCACGACCAGATGCAACAACCGTATCTACTTCAACCCTTACCAACCTTGATTTATTTTCAAAAGTTCCCTTCTCTAACAGAACATTTCGTGTTGAATCCCATTCGTAATATTGATCTCCAATCTTCTTTGCAATATAGTTATCTGCAGCAGGGTTAAGACTACAGTTTGAATAACGCTCAACGATGTTCTTTTTACTGTCCAAGTCCCTAATGTCTCTGATTTGAATGGTAAAAGTACCATAATCACCAGTTACCTTTGCTGCTTTAATGTCTTGAATTGTAACTTTATAATTTCTCTGATCGTGCTCTCCAGAATCTAGAGTGTGCAATCTAAACAACTTTTGCATCGCGGAAGGAACGAATGATGTAGCTGTTCCAACATCCTGGGAGAAGAACCAACCAGTCTTCGCAACTTGACGAGACATATTGTAATTTGACTTCTCTACAGTTCCTGCCGAATCTTCTAATCCTACAATCATTCCCCAATATTCACCAGTACCAATAATTTCTTTTGCAGCTCTTTCGTAAGTTTCGCCTAACCAGTAGGTTTTTTGATCTGCCGCCAGCGTGACAGAAGTATTTGTCAATGTTGGATCCATGTTAAACTTGTCACGGACAGTATCCATATCAAAAGTAATCTTCTTTGCATCTAGCAATGTAGACCCAGATGACATTACTACAGTAAGTGCTTGATTTGCCGACTCGAAAAGTAGTGCATTACTCGCAGTCGTTTCGGTAATTGCCCCAGCGATTGTCCCAGACAACATGATTCCACCACTCATTTCGTTTGGGAAGTACCAAGTTGCAGCCAAAGCTCCAGTAATATTTGTTGCAGAACTTGAAGATGGGAAAACAAAGAGACCATATGCTCCACCATAGTTCTCTTCTGTAATCTGCCCAGCATTCCAGCCAGCCTCTCCAATGTCGCTTGTTGCATCATCATTCTGCTCACCCAACAAACGAACAACAGTGATAGGCACATTTGAATTTTTTAACCATGAATATGCAGCATATCCGCCATATGTTGGACTAGTATAGGTACCATCTCGCCAAGCATCCCCAGATGATAATCCAGGATCTGGCAATCCAAATGTCTGCTCAAGCTTGTCAGTATCTTCAATAAGAACTGGCTGCATTGAAGGGCCTTTCTTAAATCGACCAATTACTAGTGGCCCAATTTCATCCCCTACATTTGGAAGTTGTGAATTATCAATTTCGTTTAGGAAAACTCCTGGTGATACAAATTTAAATTGCTTTACTGACATGTTGATAGATCTCCTTTATTCAAACATACTACGACTTTTATATTAAATAGTTCTTAAAAATGTAAAGTTGTTTTTATACTATGAATTTAGGGTGATATAGTCTTGTTCTTCTTGGGTTAGTGCTCTTTCTCTTGGGATCTTTACTTCTACGATAGATTCTCTTCTTACAATCTTTGGTTGTTCTTCATTTTTGTCCTCGGAATAGATGTATCCTAAGACCTTAACTGTAATCTTTGTGATATACTTTCTTTCTTCATTTCCCATTGAATCGACGTTGTTAGATTGTGCAAAATCTTCTTGAATAAATGCCTCGTATCTGTGATTCTCATTCTCGAAGGTAATGTAGTTAATTCCTCCAGGCTTTGTTATAAATGGAGACATCAATGTATTCATCTGTTGTTGGTATTCTGTTCTCAATGTTACTTCATAATTGATGTCAATATAAACTGGCATTGGGATTGTGATAGTTTCATATACCATCTTGTTGGTAATCTTTGGGAAGTTCTCTTGTCCTGTCTTTCTCTTTGAAAGTGTATTTGTGTAATTGGCAGTCTTGTCTTGTTTTAATCTTCTTGTTATCGAGATGCTACCACCCTTGAGATCCCCTACTGGTGGTACGTTTGCCCATGCAGATCCTTTACTGTTTGGATTTTTGTTTATACTCTTTCTCTCAATAGTAATTGCAGGGAAGATCAATGCTCCAGTGTCGTCAAACCTCTCCTTGTCATCTTTGGATTGGAATGATCGTTCTGCTCCTACCCAAAATACGGGAGACTTCTTCCATCCGGTATTGGTATCACAAAACAGATCAAGGTCTTTGTCAACCCAGTTGAAAAATCCTTCATCAATTGTTTCCAAGGTTGATGCTTGGAATGGTATTGTTGAATTATCGTTTGCCATTATTCGTCATGCCCTTGAAATAATCCTTTTCTTGCCTTGATACACATCGCTTCAATTTCTACTTGGTGTTCAATATGACCAAAGACGGGAGTAGGTTCGTTTAATTCTGTGATCTCAAAATAGCTATCTCCGTACTTTACAAAATCTCCAACTGTCACATTCAAATCTTGATCTGTTGTCAACCTTCTATGATGAAAATGTATTTTAATTGATGGTCTCTTATCAATACCTAATTCTGTCGTCTCTGTTTTGTATCCTTCCCATGCAATTACTGCATATACTCTAATAGCTGGAAGGAATGTTTTTGTTATTGCTTCTCCATATAGTGAATGGTAGTTTGTCAACTCTCTTGAGATAGGGTAATAGAATACTTCTGTACCCATTACTCTTTCTATAAGCTCATTTCCTACTTGATGAGTTAAATCTCTTTCCTTGTCCCCTGCGAATAGGGCTGGTGGGCGGTTTGGGGGTTGTTGCCATTCGTTTGTCATTATTTACTTTCTCTCTTTCCCTTCTCGAATAACTAACTTCTTGATCATTTCTTTTGCCTCGTCAAGTTCAAGTCGATTGAATCTTGAATGATCGTCATCTCTGCCTCTATTGTTAACAACTTCAACACCCTTATCGTCAAGGTCCATCATGTTGAATCTTCGTTTACCATCCTTATCTTCTGGGGATGGTCCAACCTTTGTAATAATTAATCTTTCTGCTGGTAGTCCTTTAATGACTTGTGCCTTACCAATCTTGACATTGAATCTGGTTTGCTCTCGGTTTTGTGCAATAATGATGCCATGCTCATCTTCCCTTCTTTGGAAAGAAACGGTTACTTCATCTCCTACTTTTGGAGTAGTTGATTGAACATTCTCCAATTCTTCTTTTACAAGATCGTTAATAAATTTTCGAGCTTCATCTAAATCTAACATATTGAATCTCCTTTCTTTTGTTTCTTTGTCTCGGGTACTTGTTGTATTGCCACCATCAAAATCTAACATATCAAATCTTGATTGGGTGTCATCTCTTTGATCTGTTTTCTCTTTCTTCTTGTCGAGGATCTTTGTAATCTTTGATTTGGCAACTTGCTTCGTTCCACCTTTCACTCCAACGGTGTAGGTATCATTGTCATGAATTGTCTGGATCTTGCCAATAGTTGCAATACCAAAGGAGTCCTTGAATTCAACGCGATCACCTTGTTTAGGGGCTAGCTCTTTACTTGCAAGAGAAGCTCTGTATCTATCTACAACATTTTCCAATTCTCTTTCAAAATCATCTTCTATTCCTGGCCGAAGAGTTGTCGAAGAAGGATTAGATATGCTTACAACACTTTCTCTTGATATACGCATATTTTCTTCATGATTTGCGACATCAACCACAATCATCCCATCACTGCCTATTCCAATAACTCTCCCAATATAGGTATCTCCAGATACATCAAATTCAATTATACTTCCTTGACGAACCCTTCCTTGGGCCATTTCTGAAGATGTCCCCGTTTCAAGACGAAGTTCTGAGCCGTCAACCCACGTCCCCGTTGGAGTTGTATCCCTTTCTTGTTGGCTTCTTGGAATACCAATCCAATAACTGTCAGTACCATAACCCCGTTCTCCTTCAACTCTTCCAATTACTCCGTATATCCGAGGATCAACTCTACCTGTCCACAAGAATGATACATTATCTCCTACTTCAAACTTTCCAATTCGTTCTATGGTCTCCCAACGACGACCATACTTTCTGCGAAGTAATCTAATTAATCTTGTTGAAGTACTGACTCCAAGTTCCTCCAAAACTATATGAATATCTCTAACCTCGATATTTGGATTTAAGATCGCCAAAGCTTGTACTTTGCCTAGTTTACTTTTTGCCAAATCTTTCAGTGTAGAACTTGGAGTATTTGAATTTGCGGCAACTGCCATTTTCACTGCAGGTCTAATGTTTTTTGACAGCTCTATCAACTCGTCAGGTGATGTGTTTGGATCTTTGGCCTTTCTTAAATTTTCTTTCCAATTTTTAATAATGCCCTCATCAAGTTCAAGTCTACCAAATCTTGTTCCATCATCATCTTTATTTTTTTCTGTCTCGGGTTCATCATCAAAATCCATCATTGACATTCGGACTTCTTCATCTGACTTGGCAGATTTTGGCATATTCGCCTTTGCTTGCAATACTTTGATTCTATCCAATGTCACACCTTTTAGGATATGGTCTGGTCCTATTTGAATGCTGTACTTGTCGCCATGCTTTGCAATAATGTGTCCTTCTTTGTCTCCCATCATTGATTTGACAGATACACGATCTCCGGTTTGTAGGACTTGGGTTGGGATTGGTGGTTTTTTATTTACTAATGTAATTTCATTTCTTCTTACCTCTGCACTTCTTCCTCTAGAAAGAGATATAGTATAAATAGCGTTATCATTGTAAGTATTGTAGGTATCACTAATCACGCCTCGTTCTTTCTCTTGTCTCGTTCCAACTTGTGTAGTGTATTCCACTTCATCCCCTACTTGGAATTCTTCTGTTGGCAGTCTTTCGAGATCTTCTCTTTCTATCCTGCCGGATGCAGAAATTTCCCTTACCTTTCTCAAGTCGCTAAAAGGTCTGTTACTTAACATTTCTCTATTTGGCTCTTGAATAAATGCCCTATCTCCTCGAATATCGTCAATTGTTCCTCTTATTGTTCTTTGTCTTCTGTGATCATAATAAGATACTGCATCCCCTACTTGGAATTCTTCTCCCAAACGTTCTGTGAATTCTTCACTTAATCTTTGGGCATCTTGTGTTGTGTAATCTTCTTTCGAAAGCTCTACTCTCAACTCTTCCAACATATCGTCTGACATCTTGTTGCTTCGGATAATAGAAACTAAAGTATCAACGTTTGGAGTCTTCATTGCCAAATTCCACAGCAAATTCATATCTGTAGCTCGATTATTCAAAATCATCCAATCTGTCATTTCTTCTTCATCATATTCATCATCCAAAAAGCGCATCAATTCATCAGAATACATGTCTGAAATGGTGATATCTTCTCCATAACGACCTTTCCCAGTGGTTGCCTCTCTAAGAAACTTTTGATGTTCATTTAAAATTAGATTTTTGATTGTTTCTTTATTCATATTTTTTTATCCTCGGAAGATGAAGAGAGGGATCTTTTCATTTACCTTTAATGTGTTATCCATAATTGTGGCATCACGCTCTGCCAATTTGGCATACGTCAATTCATCAAGGATTGTTTTTAGTTCTTCTCGTAACTTCTCTTGTTCATCTTTGGCTTGTGTCAATAGTTCTGACGCATTCAATGTTACGTTACCATTAGGGAATGGGATACCAGATGTGAACTTTCCTCTAACTTGTCCTAACGTTTCCTTAATCAAGGCCAACCCAAACCTTCTGATCCACTGTTTACCAATAGAGTTAATACTTTCGTAAGGTACATTTTCAAAAGGAATGGTGTTCATGTTGTTTACCCCAGTAACCCCAGTTGGATTGTTTGGGTCTTCATCCCAAGCATCTCCATCAACCATGAATTCGACCCAGAAGTTGTGAGGATCTGCAAATGTAGGAGCAGGGAAAATTCTCAACTTGTTATTTCTTACCTGAAATGAGTAGTGAGATGTTCTTGTATATAGGTGATCTTCAAATGCTCCTGCCTGCATCTTGTTCTGCCAAGCTGGGATAACCTGGAATGAGCTATCATCTGCCCACTGCCCATAGTTCTGCAAGTTACCTACGACATTGAGTCCACCATAATAACCATAGAATCTCCACATACTATGGGGAGTCTTGTAAAACACTCTTTTAATGAGAACCCTATTGTTTCCTACTGCTCCAGAGTGTTCAACTGATGTACTAATGATCTCTTGTAGGTCATAATCTTGCTGGTGTTCTTTGATCACGAAAGATGCAGAATAGACGGGTTCTGAGCCTCCAATAGCCATTGCAGATCCTACAGCATCAGATACCTTTCTTGAATAGGCATATCCAAATTTAGGGTACATTGATTCAACATTCTGTGCTCCATCGATAATGTTCCCATCCTGATCGAAAGAACCCGTTGTCGAACCTAATACATCACCTAATACGTTTTTGGCTTGATGGATGTTGATTAGATATGAATATTCAAGACAAGCTTCTTCATATGCTGAATACACATTATCTTCTGTAATCTCAAGATCAAGAACGTCTCCTCCTAATCTTCGATACACATATGTTACTTGATCTGCTGCTCCAGAAAGGAATGCAGTTGATTGATAGATACCAAATGGCAAGGCTGCAAGGACACTTCCTTCGCTTCCTGTCTCTGGTAGTACTGTGCTGCTTATTTGAGAAGCAGGAGAAAATTCAGGATATGACATAGATACACTTCTCCATAACTATTATGATACACTCTAAATAGTTAAAGAAAGCGTTAATTATTGTTTGTCAAACTTCTTGAGGTGTTCTTTGAGGATGTTGATTTCTTCTTTCATTTTAATTATCCTCCTGAATCTTTGTTAATCCATCTGCTTCATCCTTGTCGTTTCGAACTTCAACAAATACTGGAAGGAATAGACTGTACGTCTCTCTGTTGGACTTTGTTTCAATAAGTTCGTTATATTCAACTTCGATAATCTTACCTGTATACTGATCGAAGTCAAAGTCTTCAATGGCTTGCAATCCTTTTGCAATATTATTTGTATCAATTGGTTCAAGCCCTCTTTGAGATCTTGCAAATCCTGTTCCTACATTGACCTTCAACTTTTTGTCTGATGATTCGAGGATTAGACTACCAATACCATTTTCAAATGTTGATCCACTCTTTCCCTTCTCCCATCCAATACATCTTAAATCTGTATCTCTCTTGGCCTTACCTTTGATTTGTTCTCGACATGTTCCATCTTTGAAAAATGATGTCTTGTTCTTTAGAACCGATCCTTCCTTTCCTTCTTTAATGTATGCTCTTGTTGTCTTTCTGAATTCTTCTTCGTCTTGGACATCTTGCGATTCAACAGGGAGAATTGATCCATTATTCATCCAGTGCTTGCACAATTCCTTTACCTTTTCAAACCTATCCTCGTATGCCATATTGTATTCGCCATTAATCCAATCTTCATATGGAATCATATCCCACACCTTCATAACGATGTTCGTATCAATATGATACAAATCAAGATTTAAAGCTGCAATCTTTTCATCCAACTTTTCTCTTTGTCTGATTGTTGTGGCTTCTTGGTATTTCTTTGCAATTGATTCTCTTGTCTGTTCTGACTTGATTAATTTATTGATCTTGCCGTTTCCTACCTTTCTCTCGGCAATCTTCCCATCAACCAAGTACAACATCTCCCCAATAAGAACCTGTTCTTCGGTCATTCCTAGAACAGAATTTACAATATTGTTTACCGCGAATACTGTGCCATTCCTTGTTATAAAATCAACTTCCTTGTCGTGAACAACAATATTACAGAATGCTCCATCCATTTTCTCTTGACAAATGGCGGGATATTTGATTTTGGCAAGGTGCTTATCATCACTAGAACATCTCATATATGGGATTGTTGGAATGAAATTCTTGCCAAACACTTTATTTGCAGTCTTGGCAGAGAATCCAGATTTAAGATCTTTGAGAATTACGTCATAGTATACATTTGCATCTTCTCGGGTTAACCCAAGCATCTGACCATGTACATATTCAATTGCAGCATGTCCTGTGATCTTTCGTTCATGAAGTTTGTACAAATCTTCGATAGCTTCTCCAAGCGTAATTTGAGGATTAATCATACTATAATCTTCTGGGATCGTCTTCTCTGTCATGTAATACCGATAATGCGGGTTTAGGGCATGATAGATAACTTGCTTTAACAATTCGTTATCTTTATTCTTTTTAAGAATTGCAAGTTTTTCGTTCTTCTTTGATGTCGCCTTGATCTCTTTTAGAATGTCGTATACCTTTGTCATTTACCTCTCCTCTCATGTTGTTTATATTATAGTATGATATAAGATACTTGTCAAGGAGAATCGTTCGAAAATCAAGGAGAAAGTGGCAGTTCATACAAATTATTCCCACAACCAAAGATCTTGAATACACCATTATCTTCTGCAACTTGTTTCTCTGTTTTGCCATCTTGTGCTCTGAATTTGAATCTATTGTAGCGTGAGATGCCATCGGTATACCAATAACTTAACTTTGTTTCGTTTAGGAATGTAAATCCGTTCTTCTCATATACATTGCCATTGCCGTGAGACAAGTCTGCATATGTAATAACTTTTTCATAACCATTGTCCTTTGCCCATTTGATTGCTGCCTTGAGAAGTTTTGAAAATCCACCTTGGACTGTTGTATCGATCTTTGTTGTGAACCTTGCAACCTCAACTGATCCTTTATATTTTCTGTGTGCAGGCTTTCTTAGCGTAATTCCTGCAACAACCTGATCGTTATATTCCAAGAAAAATCCTTTAGTTGCTTGAACATGCCCTAATAAATGATTATCATTAAAAAACTTATCCATTAGTTTGTTTTTCTCTTGCTCGATGATCTTGCACTTTCTTGCTGCAACCTTTGTCTTGTTAAGTCCTAACTTGTTTTTGATCATTGATTTAACAACATCTTGCTTCTGTTCCCAATCATCTGAAAACACGTGGAATAGAAAGATGCCCTTATCCTTGCAAGCCTTTGATTTATCTGAATGGTATGATTTCTCTTTATTTAATTCACTATGCCAATACAATCCGTTATATTCGATGGCAACCTTTTTTGATGGAATGTAAATATCAATCTCTTTTGGAGCAATGATCTTTCTGCTGTTTCTTACAACATCGAGTCCAAGAGATTCTACCCATTCGGCAACTTCGTTCTCCGGCTTTGAAGACGGATTACACTTCCAACATAAAGTCCCTTCGTCAAGTTGTTGTAGCGTTCTTTTAGTAATATCTCCACACTTTGCACATTCTACTTTCAGTTTCTTTTGTAATTTTCTTGAGCCATATTCTTCATATTTTGTTAAAACTTTAAACGTGTCGCACTTATTCAGTACTCTTTTTTCAAATACTTCCTTCTTCATCGTTAAGGTGTTTGAAATTTTGCCTTTTGTCTCTTCAGACGTAGAACGATCTCTACAATTCCCGCATATTGAACTATGATCTCTTAGATAATTTAAAGATGTCGTCAATTCCTCTTCGCACTTGTTACATTTTACTTTAATGTTCTTTTCGTTCTGGCTAATATAATCCTCATACCTATTGTTCAAATCTTCTACATTTCTTAAAGAACAATATTCCTTTAATCTTTCTTCGAAAACGTCAAGAGAAAGTTTCGCTCCTCTTCCTCCCCTCTTTCCTCCTTTTGTTTCTGCAATGTTCTTGTGTTCTTTGCAATATTGTTTAAATTCAAAAGATACATAACGAGGCTCATTGTTACATAGCAAACATTTTGGTTGCTCTCCCTTTAAGATATATTGAATTGTATAATCCTTTGATTTCAAGTGGTGAACCATTTGAAGATGAGTTGCCAATGCTCTTTTACTTTTCTTTTCCTTTCCACAAATTAAACATGTCTCCATTTCTTTCTCCTTCTTTAATGCTATATACTAATTAGCACCCTTTTTTACAAAAGACAAGATAAAAGACAAAAAAAGGGGCACCCAAATCAATGAGTACCCCTTTTTACTTTACGTTATGACAGGGTTACGTTATCCCATCAAATCCCTCACGATGAGAATGCCATACATGTCTGGTCTAACCATCTTCTTGGCATATCGAGTCATGACACCCTTACGAGGCACGAAGTCTTCGATACCAAAGATAGTAGGAGTAACCTGTAGTGGAACATAAGGTGAGTATACATAACCACTCTCAAGGAATGATCCACCCTTACGACCGACTAGAACAACATTACGTGGGAAGTAAGGATCAACGTAGATATCCCACTTCTTGTTAATTGCTCCACTCTTGAATACACCAGCGGTACCCTTGGCCTCGTCACCAGTAACGGTTGCACGGAAACCAGAAGTCATCTCCAACACATTGGCAAGCTCTGGGCCGCAAACTAGGAAGTTTGCACCACCACGAAGCACCTTGCGTTGAATCTGTGCGCTAATGTCGTTCACTGTCTCAAGCATGGTCTCGTACCATTGAGAAACAGTACCAGTGAAGTCACCCTGTTCGAGAACATTGATAAGCTCACCAGTCAAACGGTCAACAAAGCGTCCAGGTCGGCGTGACCAGTAATAAGTACCGGCAGTTGCACCCTTGACTAGATCGTTCAAGATTTCCTGATCGATTTCAAGAGCAATCTGTTCAGACAGAATACTTGTCAACTCTACTTCAGCATCAAGGTTGTGATAGGCGTTTAGATCCTGTCCCAATTCTGGGGTCCACTTTGCCTTCAACTTCTTAGTCATTGCAGTAATTGCAGTGCTATCAATCTTGATGTCAATTTCAGGAATCTCTGTCTCGTTTTCCAAAGGCCATAGTGTAGTACCCTTGATTGCTCCAAGACCAGTTCCTTCCTCAAAGTTGTCAGCGTATGCGTAACTGAATGTAACAGAACCAGTCAATGCGCCAGAAAGCTCATTTGTTGATTCACTACCAGTTGCCACAAGTGCGACAGCAATGTAATGTCCGTCAGCCTGATCGTGGTCGATGAAGTAATTGGTATGTCGTCTTACCATACTACCAGAACCATAAGGAGCATGGAATGCCACAAGGTTCTTGAAGTTCATCTTTCCAGTACCAGTTTCAATAGAACTGGTTGGGAAGATACCAAATGCAACGTTAAGACCGATCATATCTGGGTCATAACCTACCATAGCATCAAGAGTTTCGAATTTTGGTGTAGTGTTCAAGCTAGTTGCATCACCATCACCAATTGCGCCACTAAGAACTGTAGTCGTTGATAATGCTACCGTACCGGTTGCGGCAGAATATGCGTTGTTAAGTGAATAGAATCCCTTTTCAAGGTTCCACAACTCATCACCATATCCACCAACACCACCTTCAATATTGACACCGTCGATGATACCTGCACCTACTCGATCCTGACCATAGATTGATTCACCAGCAAGAGCACCAGCCATAAGCTTAGTATCTGTAAAGGTGAAGTCTAGGAAGAAGATCAGTCCTGATGGAAGGCTCATTGGCTGAACTGATACTAGTTCATTTGCAATAAGTCCACCAAACACTCGACGTACAATAGGGAATGCTACGGAAGCAAAACCTTCTACGTCACCAGCAGCCATCGTTGAAGCTTCTCGAAGAAGTTCCTTTGTTTGGTTCTCTAGAAGCAATGCCATACCCTTACGAGAATGATCATCACCGATTCCCTCTAGAAGACCTGTCTTTTCCCACTTGTCCAAAAGGGCTTGCCCTTCCTGCTCTAGGTTACGTTGTACAACGCCTTGAGCTAAACTGTCCATAATAGTACCCATTTTCACGTTCCTCCTTGTTTGTTTATCTAGCCTGTTTGATTCCTGCAAGAACCTGCATTCTTTGTAATTCTGGGTTCTTACTCTCATCAAGTGTTTTCTGTCCTTTATTTCTCCCGGCAGATAGGATTACTTGCGATGAACCTCGATTAACTGCCTCATTCAGTGAATTTGGAGACTTCTTATTTTTAGAAATTTCTCTCACTGCATTTTGAAGTGTTTCAAAGATGATCTTCGCTTCCTCTACAGAACTCGTCTTCCCAATAGCTTCGACAATTCTTGTCTTTTGTCGCTCATTCAAGGAGGCACTATTCAAAACTTTGTTCGTATATAGTAGTTTTGCATTATGAGTGTTTACCTCATTTAGCTTATTCTTAATTTTATTTGCTACTTCTAGCAAACCATTGTATTTCTTTGAAATTGTTTTATTACTCTCGTACAATTCGCTATAGTTCTTTTTAAGTTCTTTCAACTCTTCTTTAACTCTGGTATCTTGTAGTCTTGCCAATTCAATTCTTTCGTTGTCTTTGTAGTCTGCTCTATTTGCCCTCTGATTGCCAGATGATACAGATTCAACATCCACCTTCAACATCTCATTAATCTCTTCTTCTGTCATAATGTCTTCGGGACCGTTGATGTCCATAATAACGTCGCTAGTAGATAATCCACCGCCAAGCTCGTCATCAGGAGTAGGAACAGGATCGATAGTATCAGTTGAAGTGATGTTGTCTTCTAGGCTTTCGTCCAAATCTTTAAATTCTCTATCGATATCTCTTTTCAGATCCCTTCTTCGACTTCTCCCGAAGTCTCTCTTCTCAGTTCTTTTTGAATTTGGACCAAATACAACTTCATTACCGCTTACATCAATCTCATTTCCAATCTTCCCTCTTTTTCTCTTAATAGTGTAGTCTGATGGGTCATCCTTCGCAAAAGGAGGAAGCTTTCTTACTGTTCTACTTTCTTCCATCTCTTCCCCCAACATCTCTTTCAATGTTTCCATCACATCTTCTCGAAGATAATCCTCATCACTATATTCCATTTCATCTTCATCATCGATTAGTTCATCTGCCATCGTTTCTCTATCATGCATATCCGAAATGTCTGCTGGTTCTTCTTCTGCCATATCTACAAGATCTGTAAAACTGATTTCAATTTCTTCATCTTCATCGGGACATGCACAAAGTTTTTCGCCAACAGTTGCTGCAGATGGAATAGAATTAACAAAATCGTTAGGCTCTGCTGGTCCCAAATCATCTTCACTTCCAAAATCAAGAGCGTTCATCTCTTCTTCTGGATCTTCCTCGTTAAGAAGATTTTCAACAATACTTTTCAATTCTGTAGTATGTCGCTCTAAAAGCATACCTTCAGCATTCTTTTCCATTGCTTTTCTTAATTCGTTTGCATCAATAATTGACTGGTCAAGCATTGTTGACATATTGCATTTCTCCCATTATCTTACAATAAATAGTATCAAATAATTAAATTTACTTTAAGGTCTTAATTCCAAGCCCCAATATCTTGAAGATGCTTACAACGTCTCTTCTTTGCGTGTCTTGCAACTGATGGCTTTTTGTATTGCATCCTCTCTTTATAATCTTCTAAGATACCTTCTCTTTTTACTTTCTTTGAAAAGCGTTTGAGCATTCTTTCAATCGGTTCGTCTCGCCACTTCTTGACAATCTCTACATTCACATTTCTCTTCTTGTTCTCGATCCTTCTCATTTTTTACCTCTTTGTTAGTTAGTTGTTATTTATCTGCATCCATGTGCATGTTCCACTTCTTTCCGACATGCTTGAATAACCCATCAATTGATACTCCTGCATCACTAGGATCCATCCCTGCCAATGGGCCTTTAACATTTTGTGCCCCTGGTGTTCCTGCCAAATCTCCCAATCCTGATTTGCCGACCTTCTTTACTTCGGTAATTGGAGTATTCTCCGGTCCCAAATCAAGACTGTCATAAGCGTCAATTCCAATCTGCTCTTGAATTTGGCTTCTCATTCTGCTCAATTTTTCGATTGCTGGTTGGTTTGGTGTTTCTGAAATTGTTGGTGGTCGCATCTGAACAGGGTTCCCATCCGGTGTTGCAATCGGATTTGAATATGGAGGTATAGTTTGGGCAGGTTGCGAGACCTCTTTGATCAATTGAATTAAGAACCCTTCATTAATAATCATATCTTGAATGCATTCTTTAATGATTGGCTTTAATACTTTTTTTAATTCATTCTTTTTCATCTTTATCCTCTATGTTATGGGTAATGCCTATATCCAAAGGCTCTTACTTCAAATTCTGTCAATCCTGTTAAATCATCGTTTACTGTGCTTACAATTCTATCTCTTGTTCCTCGGCCAAGCCTTACTCCACCAGGAACATAGTCTGACAGTGGCAGGAGGATTGTTTGTGCATCTGCAGTTCCTGTCCAGTTTGATAGCTCCCAAGCCGTAGTTCCATCACCATATGGCATAAACAAACCAGATCGTGCAATAATTTGCCCACCAGTCTTTGCCTTCTCAAGAAGGTATGTAACCTCTCCAGACTCTTGTGTATACAAGTCCCAACCAGTTCCTAACGCAGAAATGTTACCAAAAGCACTATGAACAATGGCAGTATCTGCAATAAGAATTGTTACCCTTGTAATATAAATATCATAATCTTGACTTGCTTCGATATAAAACTCTTGAGATGTTCCTGATCCGTCAACATTCATGCTGGTAGTTCCAGAGTCTGCTCCTGTACTGCCAACAATCTTGTTAAAGAAACGGTATCGATTCTCTGTACCATTAGGGAGAATGTCAGGGATAATTTGAGAAACAGATAGTGCATTATATTTGGATATTTCTGTAATATATTTTCTGCCACCTCCTGTTACTTGTGTTTTAATCATAATTTATTAAACCGTATTTTCTTGTCCTTGATAGTATCCGAGAACACTAAGAGCAAAATACCCATCATCACTCACATCAACAGAAAGAGTAACAGAGTTTCCATAATCTAAACTCACAGCACCACCCAGCTCAACCGAAATGCGACCAACTCCTGTCGATTCTTTAAATAGGCCGGGGGTAGTCGTTGTTTGCCCAGAAAACCCATCGCTTCCACTACCATTCCAATAATATACATCTCCAAGAGCTACATTACTTTTCCCCAAATTAAGGTTAACAAACGCTCCTTGTGATGCACTGACTTCTGGGACGCTTTCATTAAAATGCCAAGTGGCCGTCATAGTTGCAGCAGCATTAGAAGAGCCACTAAGAACGTAATTAAGAAAAAAACTATCAACATGAAAAAAGTTACCTGGATCGTTGTTTTGGAACCAAAATACTTTTCTAAAATTGTTTGGGTAATTGCTGGCAGAGATTTCTGTCAAAGGGGTTCCTAGCCCAAAAGAATTTCCATTATGAGAAGCAAAAGAAAGAAGAGGTTCTGCGACAGACCTTGCAACCAAGTGATTGTATCTATTTACTTTCACTCTCTTCCCCGTTCCTGTTCCATCTTCAATAAAAGTCATTTTTTGATCTCCACTATTTGCCTGCCATAAAGAAACTCACTCTTGCATAGGCAGTTCCTGCAGTATGATTTGTTGTTAAGCTAATTGTTAACTCATTATTTAATCCAAGAATTACAGAACCTTCTTTATTGAATGTTTGCATTGACCCGTTGGCATCTGGATACCATCTGTCATATTCTAAGAATGTCCCTGTTAGTGTTGGGTTGTTATCGTACGCTTCGACAAGGGCAGCATTCCCACTTGTAAAATTAACATTAACAGGAGTTACTATCGTACCGCCACTAGCATATGTTACTCCATTTCCAAATTGGAAATATGTATTTGGACTTCCAAAGTCACCACCAGAAGCTCCAACAACTTCTAATCGTATATATGTTACAACCAAAAATCTATTTGGGTCTACATTTTTAATGTGCAAAATTCTATAGGTATTATTATTTAATGCTGCAAAATCTCCAATAATTTGAAATGCTTGCCCATAAAAAAGGCTGGCATGATGCTGCATAGTATGAGTTTCTGCTCTCGCTTGTAGTTGATTCTCGTTTGTAACTCCCGCAAAATACCCTTGCCCTTTCCCATCTTCCAATTGCATTACAATAATTCTCCTATCTTATACAAGGTCTGTGTCTGAATGGATTCTTTCATCTGTGATTAAAGAGAGATGAACATTCATCACTCTCATCTCTTTTAAGATGGCCTCTAGCAATTCCTTCTCACTCATCGAAGAAACTTCAAGCCCATATGCAGAATTAACAGATGCAGTATTTGTCCCGTCAGAAATACCAATAACATCACCGTCAGCAATATCTACTGATCCTGTCAATTCTATGTCTTTTGCCGGATAGTCAAATCCTGCCATTGTTTTCTATGCCCCGCTTCCAGTATATGCAAGATTAGTTGAATCTAAAGATCCTTCTGCATCGTTAATGTTTGTCAACCCAGCAATGACAGTTGCTTCACCAACAGATCCTGTATTGCTCAATAAAAAAATTGATGTTAACTTCCATTCTGCAGTGTAGCTTGTGTCTGGAGCTAGTACAAAATAGTTGTAACTTCCTGACGTTCCTGTTGATGTCACTCCAACTCTCAAATCATCTGATGCATGATCGTTTTTAATTGTTACAAACCTTGTAACATATGGAAATTCGAGTTCCAACGGATCTTCTGTATCTGCAGGAATTACCAATGAAGATGTAATATATGGCAATGCTGATACCAAATATGGTGCTGTATTGTGAATTGAATTTTTTCTAAAATATCCTTCTGGGCCTGTTGACATGTTTAGTGCTCCTTTCTTCTAAATAGTATCTTAATTTAAGATTTGGTTATACAAATCTTCAAGTCTATTATTACTATTCGCTCTCAGATATCTACCTTCTCTGATCTCTTGAATTTGTTTGACCGAAACGTCTTGCATCATAAATGCCCCGTCAGTACTTGGGTCTGTTACTAAATCAAAACAGATCAGTTGAAGATCATCTTCTACAATCAATGCATCGCTTTCTTTCCTTAAAGATCCTAGTGCTCTCGAAGAGATCCCCAACATTCCGCCAGACTCAACAATGGCTTGGGCATCTTTGCCCATTCTTGTGTTCATTAAAAGAACAACACCCATTACATCGTCACCATCCCACCAAGTCCTCAACACTCTATGAGATGCATTCTTTGCCTCTACGATAGCTTCTGATGGATGATCAAGTTCTCCATAAGCTCTGTTCTCACTTACAAGCTTTTGATATACTTGCATTTCTCTTTCAAGTAAAGGTTTCTTATAAATTCTGCCATTAGCATTTTTCTTGTTGGCAGTCTGCATCTTCCCTGTCAATAAAGTGAACCCTTCGTTTTTATAGCTCTGTTCACTCTCATTCAGGAGCCCAATACCGCATCTGCCATCTGGGCACATTTCGTAAAATTCTCTTAATAGATATTGTTTGTTTTCTTTAATTATCATCTTGGCTATTATCCTTAATTAGTTGAAAGTGGGATTTTTGAAAGCGAGGATTTTTGCATCCACCAATCAGGGCCTCCTTTCTCTTCATCTTCTTTTGCTCTTTTTAAAGTATAATTATATTCTTCCGTTCCTTCTTTGATTTTGTATAATTGGCCTACTTTATAGGAAGTATACCCTCTCATGTTCCCAGAATACCAATTTGTCCAATCAACTTCTGGATGTCCCGCATCGAGAGACGTGACTCTTCCAGTGTAGATTTTTGAATTTAGACCAATCGTATCACCATAAGAATCTCTTGCGACAAGGTCTCCAACATTAAAACTTGATACTCGTTCATATGGAGACTCTTGCTTTTCCTTTTCTGGTTCGCTTTTTCTGATTAATTTTAAATCTGATAGTGGGACGTATCGAATTGCATTCTGCCAATACTTTCCGGCATTATGCCATATTACAATTGCCATCTCTTTTCCTGTCGTGCTTGATGTAAATATCTTTTCGACATCTCCTCTTGGATGGATATCTTTTTTAACTGATGGTCTGGCTCTTCTCTTTTGAGTATCTTGTTTAAGTGTTTTTAAATATACAGTAATTGTTTTGAGATACTCTACAAGATCTCCAACTTCAATAGTTCCTGTATCAGATTCTGGTTGAGGATCTTTCAATACCCCTTGTTCTCTTGCTAAATCTTGCCATCGACCTTCTTCCAAGATCTTCTTGACAACTTTTCTTAATGTTTCTTTATTAATTGTTTTCATGCAATAGTTCCCTTGATTATGATCTAAATAGTTGTTCTTTAATCTTTGTTTATTTCTTTGAAACTCGAAAACCCTTATCCGAGAAGGATGTGACAAGGATATATGATGTACCAGAAGAAACACAAGCAAGAAGGAAATTGACAAAATAAGGAACTGATAGTGTCAATTGAGTTGGTAATACAAAAGACATTGCCAACCCTACCCAAAAGCCCACACACATTGAACACCTAAATGGTGATTTTGCTTTCTTGATTAAAGGAATCTTATTCCAAACCTTTTCTAAAAGGGTTCTTACCCCTTCAAAGATTGACCCTTGAGTTAAGATTAGTGTTATACCATAACAGGTCAGAATGAATGTTGTCATTTTATTTCTCCTTATTCTCGTATAGGTCCAAATCTCCTTCCTCTTCATATGAAGGTGGCATGTTTTCATATTTAACCATCAATGCTTCTAGTGCTCCTACAACACCTTGCTCATCAACCCTGCCACTCGTAATCATTGCCTGAATGACATTGTCAATTTCACCTTCAAGAATTGTACTTTCATAGTTTCCCATCTCTTTCAAGATAGCCTCTTTAATTAACTTCTGTAAATTTGACATATTTGTTGTATTCCTTTTGATTAACATAATTAGATTGCTGAATGGGTTATTCTTCCTTCCAAGCTTTATAATTTACGATGTCACATACCGTTCTTTTATCTATTCCGTATTCTTCTGCTAACTTGATTTGTGTTGGGTGATTTTTCTTTTTATACTTCTCGCGCATTTCGACTACCAGTTCCCAAGTCAACTTGTTCCCTTTGTTTTTGTGTTTTGGTGGAGTATAGTTTTCATCATACCAACGTTCGTTTCTAATAATGAGAGCAATTAACGAATTTGAAACTTCATATAATTCTGCCAACTCTTTAATCGAATGTTTTCTTTCAATAGAATATAAATTTCTTATCTCATGTACCTTCTCCCACGTTAGTTTGTGACCACAACCATACTCTGGCTTTTCAATCCTTTCTTCTCCTTCGATTATCCAGTATTTGTAATTAACAATTTCGCAAACCGTTGCTCCATCAATCCCGTGCTCTTTTGCAATATCTGTTTGTTTATGTTTTCCTGTTGCATATTTTATTCTTATTTCTTTTACCTTCTCTTCCGTCAATTTTTGAGCTTGGTTGTGAGTTGGAGGAGTATAGTTTTTGTCTATCCATCTCTTATTATTGATAACTTTAGAAATTGCGAAACAAGACACATCATACTCTTCTGCCAGAAAATCTCTCTTGAAATCACCTGTTAGGTATTTTTCCCTTATTTCTCCAACTTCTCCCCACGTTAGTTTTGCTTGAGAATTGTCTTCTCCACATTTTGCCATTTGTGGGCACCTTAATCCCTTATTCCATGCTGTCCTATTTAAATAAGAATCTTTTATCTTTTGTTTGTTTTCTTCTGACATTGGCCCTCTTGGTCCTAATTTCACTCCCCTCCTTATTTCGCTCATTTTGCGTTTCGTTTCTTCTGATAGTTTCTTCCCTTTATTAAATTCTCTCAACTTTATTTTCGTCTCTTCAGAACAAGGAATCCCCAGTGTACTTCCCGCCGTTGGACTGATGTTGAATCCGAATTCCCTATCATAAACTTTAAAAATATCAAGATAGCTTTGTTCTTTTTTAATTAAGTTTTGAGATTCCTTTACTTCTTCAATAAGTAAGAATTTAAATTCTTCTTCGCCATATTTGTTCCAAGATCTTTGTAAATGAGTCGAGTGGTGTTCTCCCCTTTTCAACTGTCTCTTGTGCCCTGCCCATCTTTTTCGAATATTAGATGAACTTCCTACGTATGATTTGCCTGTTTTTGTATTTAAAATTTGATAGATACCACAATTGAACTTCATAGATTTCTCCTTTTGCCTATACTATAAATAGTTTGCAAAATAGGAAAGGGAAGAGTTTTACACTCAATTTGGAAGATTTATTTATTTTTTTGTTGTTCTTTTAGAAGTCGCAATCTTTTGGCACGGTCTTTAATTCGTTGTTCGTACACTTTGTACATGGTAGACATCCCATAAGGCCGTAATGACGGGCGAATACTCCCTTTCGACACGTTTTGTGGAATTTCTCCCAGCGACGTACTATCTTCCTCGTCAGGATTTGTAAAGAAGTTATCAAGGTCTTCAAGGTATTCGTCTTCAAAGTCCATTCCAATACTATCTTCTTCAATAAACTTTGCAATCGTGAATACAATTATTTGAATTGCATCAACTTCACTCGCCGTTTCTGGGTATGCTGCCTCAATTGAAGAATACACATTCCCACCTTGAATACTGTCTCCAACAATTACTCCGTGCTTTGCAAGATACTTAAATAATCTATCTTGTGTTGCATAGATTAACTCTCCCATCTCTTCCTTTGGGAATGCCATAATCTTATTTGTCTTTGGAATGATTGCAATATCAATATACTTATGATCAAAGATGATCAAGTTTCCATCCAAAGTTCTTCTAATATTTAATGATGCCTTGGCTTGAAGAAACTTTTTCTTCTCGGGAGAATTGTCATCTTCGTTTGCTTCTGCTCCAATCTTGAATACAATATCATCTGCCATTGTTTATTTGTCCTTTAACATTTCAAGTACCAATTCTTGTACTTGCATTACTTTCCTAATTAGTTCAATGTCAACCTTTCCTTTGCGATGAGACTCTAACAATTCAATAACTTGTTTTGATTTTGGTTCATCTGACTTTTCAAGATGAGCTTTCAATCTTGTAATCTCTTCATTAATGTAAATTTTGAAATCAACTCCTCCATCTGTATCTGAAAATACAAACTTATTAAGTAGTTTCTTTTGTTCATCTAACAGTTCTTTACCGTATGTCTTATTAAAGTTATTGATGAATGTCTTCATTGTTAACTGATCAAGAGGTTTTAATTCTTTTTCCTTCTTCTCAAGCATCGTCATCTCTTCGATAACTTTGTTTTCAAGAAGGATCTTTTCCTTTGGATCTCGGGTATGGAACATTTGATATACCGTTGCAATAGATTTGTAATTAGGAACAAATACAGAATACGCTTGTTTTGTTAAGGCTCTATTGATTTGGGAAATTAATCTACTTTGCTCAGAGAAGATCATCTTTTGATTAATCATTGAGTGTTGCTTCAATGCCTCCTCTAACATCCTCTCTGCCAATTCTTTATCTAATTCTTTTGACAAGATAACACTTTGATAAAGTTTTAGTTCTGCATTCAGAATTGTCTTCTTGTTAAAAAACTCTCTTAGTAGAGATAATGTTTTCTTTTTCTTTGTCTGATCTTTGTCGAGGATTGCCTTTGAAAGGTTTTTTACCAATACCTCATAAAGTAGTGCTGTGTTTCTTTTCTTATTGTGGTGATTTGCCATTTTTATTTTCTCCTTGTTGTTGTCAAATCTTATTTTGTCAAAGCCATATATAATATTCGTGATCTAAGCTTCTCTTGATTTAAAAGGTCTTGCCTTACACGGTCTACAACCTCTTTTGATGCCGATAATTCCATAAGTTCTTGTCTATGGACCATATATAAGCTAAGCCCATTTGATTCTTTGTCTTTCTCTGCAATTTCATACATCTCTTTTTTAAGCGGAAATGATTTGAAATCAGATGTTCCAATAGCTTTGTTTCCACCTTGTCCAAAAATTTTAACACTCTCTTCGCTAAAGTTAATCTTGTAATCAATCGAAACCTCTTGACCTTTTGGAAACTGTTCATTAATAATCTTTATTTTATATTCAAATCTAACCCAAATATCACCCCCAAATTCACTTGAATGCATTGCAGTTGTATAATATTCATTTCCTGTATAAGGAGTTGCTTCGAAATTTGAAGGATCTAATGATTCTGGATTATTCTTAATGATTGAATATGCGTTTGTGTTCTTCAAATTTTGCTTTTTCTTACGAGGTTCTTTGTTATCAATAATGTCAACAAGCCTCAAGCTGCCAAGAGCAAAGAAGACTGCCTGTTCCGGCTCATTCTCGTGAATTGTTCCTGTATCATAATCCACAACACCATCAACGCCAAGCAATACAAATAACTTTCTCCATTGTCGTGGATTGCCAGCAATAACTCTCAAAATATTCCACAATACACCTGTTCTCTCTTCTTTGTAAGAGCCGTCCACAAGTTCTTGGAACATCTCTGACCATACAAAAAATTCTTTTCCACTTGGATGATGGCCATATTTATCATAAAAATCTTGGTAGTCAGTCTTAAACGTTCGCAGGATGTTGTAGTGTTCTCCATCTTCTATGAAGTTGTGAGTTCCTGCCATCCCGTACATTTTAATTTTATTCTGCCTTATAGCTCCAGCAATAACAAGATCTATGATTTCTTCAATCCATACATAGAAGTTTTCTTCTGGCATGTCTTCTTCTTTGATTTCCCAAACTTTAGCATCATCTTTTGTCTCAAAAATAACCATATATTTTCTTTCACTAGCAAAAGGGATCTCGTCCTCTTCAAAATCTTGTACAAACTGATCGTTAAGAAAATAAGAATAAACCCCAAGTGGAGTTTCATACTTCGATCTAATATGTATTCCTAACTTTTTAATCTCAGAAAATTGAACAAAATATCGATCTTCTTTGGCATATTTTTTCAAGATTTGTAAGGTATCATTAATCTTGACACCCTCCTTCTTGTATCTTGTAATCTCATTAACGATCATTGATTTACTTTTCTCCTACAGCTTTTGCTACATTTTCTGTAATAACTGAAGATTCTTTTGTCTTTAGACTTTCAACAAGGAATTCGATTTCCCTCTGTGTCTGCATTAGTTTTCTTTCTTCTTGCTCAAAGATTCCCTTCGATAGAGACTTGAGATCTCCATATCCTTTGTGAGTATTTCTTGGGGTATTACTTCCCAACTCTGACGCATACTGCCCCTTCATGTGACGTTTGCGTGCTCCCATACTCCGCTTATCAGAAGCAACTGGTTTGTACTTTTTACCCTTACTGCCAGGAGTTACATATCCCTCGTCATCATCTCTCTTTGCAGGGGCTGCTAACAAGACATCTTCATCTCCACCATCTCCACCACCATCATCAAGTGGTAGCTCGTCCATATCTTCCCCACCTTCGAGATCTTCTAACTCTGCCTCTCCTCCCATACCTTCTTCATCTTCAAATCCACCACCAAATGCTCCTCCACCTCCACCAAAGTCTTCGAGACCACCATCACCTTCGCCCTCATCTTCTGCAGCAACTGCCAAAGCTGCCTCAAATTTGCGGTCATAGAACATCTCTCTTTGGTTTCGTAAGAACTCTTCATCAGACATTCCAAATAGATGCTCGGAAATCCATCGCTTGCTGAAATATCCTTCTACTGCTGCAGAAGCTACGTCGAACTTTGTTCTCCAATATTCAAGCTCTTGTAGTTCTGCAATCTTTGATGGATTATTCAAAGATAAAGTAAAAGAGATCAGGTCTGATCCTCTGTACCCCAAAGTGTATAAGTGAATGATACCAATTTTTTCCAACTCTGAAATGATTGCTCTTTGCAGTCTTTGAATTGTTCTACTAAATCTAATATCTTTTTGTGCTAATGTTGTCTTGTCTTCTTCTGCTCCTTCTCCTCGGAACAAGTACGATTGAGGAACTTTAAGTGCTGCAAACAACTTGTCTTTAAGATATTTTACATCATCAATATCTCCAGTATATTGTCCACCAGGAATTGATTCAATACGAGTTTGTGAAGTTCCACCTCTAACAGGGATGAAGTAATCTTCTTCAATCGAAAATGGATTGTATCTTAAGTCTACTCTCCCAGTGCTAGAGTCAATCAATTGGTTTCTCTTCATCTCTGTAATCGTCTTTTGAACAAACTGCTCAGTTTCTTGTGGGGGAATGTTCCCAACATCAATATAAAATGCCTTTCTTTCTGGTGATCGTACAATACGATATGCCATCATTGCATCCTCAAGAAGGATTACTTGTCTCCAGATTCTTCTTGCTCCTTCCAAAACACTGGACCCGTAGGGCACAAACTTTTCATTTCCAACATTGCGGAAGTGAGCAATCTGCCAATTTTCAAACGTCATCCCTGCACTATTCCATTGGTATTGGATATAACTTGGGTTTGTTTTGTCTTCTCCCTCCAGCCTTTCAATCTCAGATGATGGTAAACCAATTACAGATTGAATACCAATGTCTTCATCGATATCCAAATATAAGAAAAAATCACCATACTTACAAAATGCTCTTGCCCATTGATATAGGTTAAAGTCTACATTTAATACATCATAATATAATGCTTGAAGAATTGATTTGATCTCTCCATTACTTGAGTTAATTGTCAACATCTTTCTCAATGCAGATGATGTTGTAATCTCGTCTGCATACATGTCCAAGGCGCTGTTATGAATAATGACTCCGCTACACGCGAAGTTGTGATATACATCGGTTGTAAGATCATACACATCTTCGATGCCCATCTTTTCAACAGAAACTACTTTATGATTTTCATAAACATAATTTTCTTTATAATCTTTCCAACTATCAAATCCTTTCGTCATCAACCTTCTTAAAACAAATTGACGCTTCCGTGCCTTAGTTTTAAATTCTCCAAGATCCACGTCTTTTAAGAAATCTTCAAAATCCTCATACTGCGCTCCAGAAGTTAAAATGAATTCGGTATTAATTGCTTTATTAAATCTCCCATTCTTATCTCCATAATTAACGCTCTTTTTATAATACTCTGGATCCTCTTGATACTTTTTTTTCATCACTTCTGAATGGTGTTCCTTCTTCCAGATAGCCCAGTCTTCATTGTCCCACAAATCTTTCATGTGTTTTGAACTTCTCTCTGAAGCTCTTTCAACAAACTCTTCATCCTTCCACATTTCCAAGTTCATTTTTGTCCTTCTTTGAGACATCACTTCTTTCCCAATATCAGACTTCATCCACTTTCTCATCCCGAAAAGCATCTTCTCCTTTTCTTCTTTAGTTGCAACTTCCCAAATTGCCTTCATTTTTTTTGAGATCTTTCTTCTTGCTTCTGGAGTGTGTTCTAACCATCCAATTAGATTTTTGTTCCAAGCTGCCTTTCCCTTATTAGCTTTTGAAACGGCATCTCTAATTTTATTTCTTCTTTCTTCCTCGAAGAACTCGTACCAGTCTCTTCCATGAATTGCTGCATGTTCTTTGGCAGAAACGACTTGCAGATTATCAGGATTGCTATTGCTCTTGTTGTGATCGACGTGATGAACAACTTCGACAGGGTATTCTCCAAGCTTTCTTCCAAGAATTGTCTTCTCAGCAACAAAACGATATTCTCTCTGCCAACCATCATTAATTGTATAAACAGAAGGATATCCCTTGTCTCGTTTTACATATTTGCGATAAAATGGCATAAGAGGTTGTTCCTCTTTCAAATCTTTTGCCTCTACCCAATTACCGTCTCTTGTTAAAAACTTGTGATCACTAGTACACCGAATACTTTCCCCAGAATCCAATGTAACCTTGTAGACTTGATCTGTCTTTGTATAACGAACGCTATGAGCATTTCCGACCGTCAAGCATCCTTTAGATTCGTCATAAGCGTACACAGAGAAGTTTTCCCCATTTGGGTACATCTCCAACAACCGTTCTATTGTGAAGTCCCCAGAAGGGGTGTTTATGACTGAATCTTTCGTAATACAGTTAATAATTGGCTCGTATTCCATCTGGTCAAAGTCAATGTATCTTTCTGACCTGACTTGGTTAGCAATCATGTTTGCATTTAGGTGATCGAATGGATTGTGTTGTGATCTTTTAAATTGCTGCCCACTGGCAGAGCGGAACTTTGAACCGTACTTGTCAAGGAATCTTCTCTTCCCTTGTACTGGTAGTTGACTTCGATATACTACCAATGGTCCTGATAGTAATCTTGTTAAGTTCTTATATAATTTTGTATCTGGATTTCTTGGGTTTGGATTTTTAAGACCTTTCATTCTGACTCCTTGCTGTTATAGCTAATTAGTTTTATTTTCTTTGTTCTCGAATATTCCTTATCCACTATATAGCCATCGATATTCTCTAACGTGCTCTTGATGATCGTAATTAGTCATAGTTCCACGCCCTTTCATCCCTGGAATTGTTGAATCCAGTTCCATTCCTTGTCTAGAGATTGCTCCAAGGAATGCTTTTTGATACTCTACATCTCGTAATGATGTGGCAAATACAACATCTTTGACCCAACACGCAATTGCACATGCCATTATGAGGTCATCATTTCTCTTTCTTTGTGCTTGAGGTTTACCATCCTTCCAAACAAAAGTTGTCATTTCGTACACAATCCTTTTCGAATATAATGTCAACATCTTGTTTCTTACATACTCTTCCATCTTGCTAATAACAAGTGGACGAGACTTCCATGAAGTAGAAAATCCTGGAATAGCATTTTCAACAGATGCCGCCCTTAATGGAGAAACATATTCTCCACTACCCTTCATTGAATAATAAATATTAGAATATTCCATTTCAATAAGTTTTCTCAATACTCCGTCACCATAGGTGTTATTCTCTACAACTACAGTACAAAGATTATACATTGTTCCCCAAGTATAAATCAATTCTCCATACGTATCGGTTGGGAGCTTTCCTCGATACTCTGCAACACATTCCATCGTCGATAAATCAAATATAAGAAATGTTGAATGATCTTGCCCATCACCTCTTGCAACGTCTACCGACATCAGATATTGAACACTAACTTGCGGATCTCTCCAAATCCAAACGTTCCTATCAAATCCTGCCCTTGTTATTGGTTCTTTAATTGCGTTCCTTATTCTCTCGATGTGATCTGTTTCAAACACCGTATCTCCAGATGCATTGAAACTACACAAGTGCTCTTGAGCAAGTTGTCTCTTGCTCATGTCTGCCGATTCTTTCTTTAACCATTCATCGTCGTGATCTGGATGAACCCACCACATTAACTCAATCGGATTAAAATCAGATTCATCCTCATCATTTACTGCCTTTTCATATGTCTCATAAAACCAACCTGCTGCGCCATTCGGGGTTGATAGAGCAATACATGCCCCACCAAGAGTAAGAGTAGGTCTCAACCCTGTCCACAACTCTTCAAGACCCTCTACGTGAGCAGCCTCATCAATGATCAGTAAAGACAAAGCTTCTGAACGTCCTGCACTTGATGATGTACTTTCTGCCTTGAATTGTGACCCGTTATTAAATTCCAACGCTGCCCTGTTATCTGTTACAATAGATACCAATTGTTTCATCCACTTTGGCAAATTATGAAACATGCTCTTCGTCTTCTTAACAACGTTAGCTGCTGTTCCCTGTTTTGTTGCAATTGTCAAGATGTTCTTTTCGCGATGGAATAACATTAACCACAAAGCATAAGCTGCAGTGATTGTCGAAATCCCTAACTGCCTTGCCTTTAAGATAATATTAAATCTGTACGTTTGATATGCTTGAATTGTTTCTTCTTGAAATTCATAAAGATGAAGAGGAATCAATCCTCTTGTTGGGTGGGTAGTTTGACAGTAATGATTAATAAAGTATACAGGATCATTCGCACACTTTTGGAGTTCTTCAAGAATCTCCTTCTTTGTCATCTCTCTGTTTTTTTTCTTTGCCATTTATTATAAACCTATCCTATTGTTTTGTAATAAATAGTTGATTGTGTAATGTTTTTATTTTGCTTGATTGTCGGCTTTGGAAATGGATACGTTTTGAGGTTTTTTGTCTGTGCTCTGATCAAGCCAGGATTTGATTGCTTTGTCTAACTTTTCATCCGATGTTTGAACAACTTCGTCTACTGCATCAATGTTTTGAATTGTATACACAACAGTTGCTTGAACCCACGCCCTTACTCTTGATGTGTTTTGAACAATTGCTTCAACCTCTCCATCTTTCTTCAGAGATAAAGTGTTCTTTGTAATCATCTTGTAATACTTCTTTAAGAAAGAAGCTACCTTCTCAATCATCTGTTCAATTTCGTTTTCAAAACGTGGATTATGAACATCCTCTAACATACATTCTGAATGGTATGAAATGGTTAGCTTGTTTGCCATCACCTTCACACCAAATCCATCCATCACTCTTCTGTCTGTAATCTCGATCTCTTCTTCTCGTTTAAGTCCAATAGCGATAGGATCACCTTTGTCATCCAATGCTCCATCGTGACCGTATAACCCAATTACTTGAGAGATACCATTTACTACTTCTTCAATTGTTGCCATTTTGATTTATTCCTTCTTGTTATCGATCACTTCTGCCAATGATCTCTTGTGCCTGATCGAATAGCCATGAAAAGATATCTTGTCGATATGCATACTTATCTTCGTTTGGAATTGGGTTATTCTCAAATAACTTTTGCACAAACAAAGATGCCGCCTCTTCTGCTGCACCATACGCAATATTCCCAGATGTCATTTCGTATGCTGATGCATTCTCTTTGAGGGACTTTTTGTTAATAAAATATACTTCATTCTTCTTCTCAATATACTTTTCAACTTCTTCTAAGATAAGTTCTTCCAGTCTCTTCTTCTTAATCTTAACCTTGTCGTTCATGTTTTACCTTCTCCCTTCTACGTGTAAAAAGTAGCATTCTTGGCAACAATCAAATTTGTTTAAATACAAATCGTCAAGTTTATTCATAGAATAAGTATTACACATTGTACAAACTCTTTGACTGTTGTCTTTCCTACTTGATGTAATTACTTTCTTATCTTCCTTTTCTACCAGTTTTTTCATTTCTGCTAAGTATATTTTTTCTTTTTCATCTGACCAGTCACTTTTTGGATGTTTTACTGCATCGTGACCATACTTTTTCTCGATGGCCTTTTCGAGTTTGTTTATCTTTTCGAAATCGTTCTTGTCAACTTTCATTTATTTCCTTTGATGTTAAGTAGTTCCTCTTTGATCAACCTTTTCATTCTTTGTTCATCAAGACCCATTGCCTTTAGTTGTTGTCTTCTCTTCTCGTCTTCATCTGTTGGTTCCATGTCCAACATGTCAAACCTACTTGATTCCTTTGGTTTTGATGTAGTTAGTTTATCATCGTCCATATCTAACATGTCAAATCTTGTTTGGATTGGATGTTTTGATTGTTTTGTTGATTTCTTTTTTTTCTTCTTTAAGACATCTCGTACATCACTCGCCTTAATGTTGACACGATTACCACTTGGCAGCAATAGAACAATCCTGTCATTATCGATGTTTTGAATTTCACCTTGTACTATTTGTTTGATCCCGCCCTGAGAGGCGTAGGCAGAAATGACATCTCCTCGTTGATATTTTGGGGTAGGTTGATCGTTAATATTGGATGATACTTTTCTTATATCGATGTCATCATTATACCAAAACCCTTCCGAATTATCGTTCAAACCTTTGATTCTGTAGGCCATTGACCCATCATAATTGTCTTCTATTTCTGTAACTTGTCCACGACGAGTTTGTTCATCACTCTCTGGGTGATATTCTACTTCGTCTCCAATTTGAATTTCTTGATCGTCACTGGATGATGTTTGACTTCTTGATAGTTCGTCGGGTGCCGCAAAGTGTGTATCTCGACCATCCGATACTATAAATAGGTTATCTTCGAAACCAGTAATTCGTCCTCTTATAAATCTATTAAACTCATTGTAAAATTGTACACTATCTCCTATTTGAAATCCTTGCATGTATTCGGGTTCTTCTTGTTGGGATTCTCTTGGCGGAATACTTCTTGAGATTTCTCCGCTACGTAATCGTCTAACTATATCATTTACCGTAGTGGTATTGTGATAGTTTTGAATACTAGATAAAATATTCTCATCTGCCGAAGGATGCATTGCGATAGCAATATCAATTGCTTCGTCATCTGGGGATTCTTCCCACAAACTGTTAATAATATCTGCATCTGTATTTGGATTTCGAAGAATTGCATAGAACTCTTCAGGCTCGTTTAATTCACTGCTATAAAGAAGTCCAAGTAGTCTTTCTTTTGACATTGTTTCGAGATCTACAGCGTTTCCATCGTAATCTCTTTCGTTATCTTGTTCGGCAGAAGGACCGACATCATCTCCGGTAATATATAATCTTTGTTCTCTTGACATTATCGTCCCATCGACGTTCGTATCTTCATCAAATTCTGAATCTTCTAAATCGGCGTCAGTTAGGTTTGCATTGCGAAAAGAAGTCCCCATTAAGTTGGCTCCAGACAAATTAACGCCTCTCAAGTTTGCCCCAGAAAAATCAAGATCACTCAAGTCTCGACCACCCAAATCAAGACCACGCATATCAATATTAGAAAAATCCTCAAGACCATCCCTTAGACGACTCTCAAACCCTCTTTGAGTAATCTCGTTAATTAATTTTTTTTTTGAAAATGGTTTGATTTTGTTACCAAGATTGGTTGTTAGAAGTTGAATAACTTCTTCGATTGTGTCTGACATGTTGTCATCTGTGTTATAATCTGAATCGTGAAGTAATGCTAAGTCATTATATTCTTTTTTCTTTTTCTCGTTAAGATCTTCATTCTCCCAAGTATATGGTTTTACTTCAATTCTGGCATGAGAGTATCTTGGAATATCTGCCAACGCTGCTACTGCATCTCTGTTCTTGACAGAATCGTCAAAGAATTCAACATCATCAAATCCCTTCTTTTCAATCAGTGCAGCAATTACGCCAGCTTTATGTTGAGGATCTCCCGAACCCAAAGTTGCAATACGAAGGTTTCTATTCTTCTTTGGATCAATACCGATACTTGTCAAATAATCACGAAGAGGTTTTTGTGCCCCTCTTGCAGTTAAGATCAATACAATCTTATTATGGGTAGTAATTAACAAGTCCTTCTTAAAAGCATTAAAGACTTGCCCAATTTGTCTTGGGTTAATTAAAGGGCCATCAAACTGAGAATAGTTAAATTGATCCCCATGTTGAGGATCATATATTGCATACTCTCCTGGTGTCATTTCTTCTGTTACACCGTTGGCATGATTTACAATTACCATTGCTCCAGTGCGAACCAAAGTGTCATCAAAATCCATGACTCGAAGCTTCTTTGTCATTTATAATATCTCCTCTAAATCTGCCACATTTCCGTTCAAGATCATCTTAAATGGGGAATAGCCATTTGTACTTGAAAACTCTTGTGCAGCTTTGTTTTTAGCACTCAACAATCCACTTTTCAAATCTTTCCAATACCATTTATGAGTACCTTTAATTTCGATTAATTGTGGCTTATCATTCTCATCAAAAATCTTAAAATCTACATAATATCTTCTCTCTTCGTTTCCAAATGTGTAAGAAACATCATCACCATCAACAATTTTGATACCATCTTCTTCGCACTGTTTGATATAGCTCAATTCAAATGTTGACTGATAATGAATTAAATCTCCAAACTTTGTTTTATATTCTAACAATTTATAAGCAGTAGAAGAATTTGTAGAAACCTTTTGTTGAATTTCTGGAATATGCATATGATGACGTACTCCATAATGTTCTAATGTCGTTTCTTCTTTCCTTTTCTTGACCGACTCTAATTGGGATACGTTTTCTACACCGTGCCTTTCCAATACTACATTTTTAATTTTTTCTCTTATCTTGGGAACTTGTGAAATGTTCGTATATTCTTCTCCATATTTATCTTGAATTGCCCTTTTCATTTTGTCCTTATCTGACAAGGGAGTTTTAACTCCATACTTTCTTAGATAAGCTTCTTCTTTTTGCTTCTTGGTTGATTCCAATTGAGAAATGTTTTCTACACCATATCTTTCTAAATATACTTTCTTTTTTCTTTCTTTTGTTCTCTCGAAACTGTGGGAACATTTTGTTGAACAAAACTCTCGATATTTAATGACTTCTCTTCCTTCGAAAGTTGTCTTTTTGCCACAACTTAAACACTTCCCTTCATTTGGATCTGTTTGTACATATTTATTATAATACTCCTCGCTTGAAAGGTTATGAATTCTTTTTATATGAATCGCTAACCCTCTATTCGTATTTATCTCTTTGTCACAAATCTTACAAACTTCCATATTTTTATTTACCTGCTACAGAAATCACAACCCATGTTATAAATGCAGTTACTGTCACTCCACCTATAAACCCTAAACTTCCATAGATTATCTTATCTTCTCCTGCTTCAGATTGCTTAATCATCTCAATTAACTGTTTGTTTTCTTTCTTTGCCTCAACAATCTCTACCTTATAGTCTTCTCGTACCCTTGTCAATTTTGATAGAGCATCTTCATATTTTAAGTCACTCTTTGCCTTTTGTGACCCTAACTTTAACAGACAAGTTTCTTTCATCCTTGAGATTGTCTCTTCCTTTGTTGCAATCATTTCTGATGCTTGTTCTGCTGACAGGCAGAGATCGCAATCTTGTTGTGCAGATGCTGCTGAAGGGTATGATACAAATATCGCTATAACAAAAAGTATCTTTAATAAATTAATCAAGGAGGTTCTCATATCTTCCCTCCTCTGGTAAGTAATTCATTTCTTCTGCGAACATCACTGCGAACTTTTTAGGATCATTTTTATATTCTGCGACCAGTTCTTTAATTCTTTTCTTCTTCTTTCTCGAAATCTCTTTCGTATTAACTTGATAATTCTTTTCAAGTCTTCTCATTGTATTTTCATACTTGATCTTGTTATCAACTTTTTCTTTTTCTTCTTTCTCAAGATTCTTCCTACGTTCTCTTAAGACCTTTTCATTTGCTTCGGTTTTAAAATCAACAATGTCAGCAAGCTTATTTGTTCTTTTATGAGCAAAGATCCAAAGTACAACAAGCAAAATCGTTGCTACAATGTACCAAAACTTATTAAAATAATATTTTAATTTTGCTATAAACATTCTTACTCCATTCTCATAAGTTTAAGTTGTTTAATGACTGACTCTTGTTCTTTTTGAAGTTTGTCAAGAAGGGTGAGTAATTTGAAAAACTCACCACCCTTATTCTTCCTACGACCTTTATAATCTTCCCACGATTGTTTTGGGTCTTCAAGAGGATCGAGATTTAAACTCCTATCTAGCCTATCAAACTCTTCTTTAATAACTTCTCTGATCGTTTCTTTGTCCATGTTTTTATTTCCTTTTGTGTTTTACTTTCTTTTAGCAACGATGTCCATTAGCCCTTGCGTGCCAATGTAGATCATAGAAACAGTAAGCCACTGTTCTCCGGTAATAACCGATCCAAACAATAAGCCCGTAGTCGTTAACCATACCATCAATTTACGAGACATAATCTTCTTTAAAAAAGAATCAACTGCTCCTGCCTTATCTTCTTCCATGATCTGTTCTCCTTATTCAAGAATAAATAGTTACAAAACCCTCTTTTTGTTCAATGTCTAAAGTTACATCAACAGCATCTTTTACAACGTCGAGATGAGAAATAAGAATAATGACATCATAATAGTTCTTTAATACATTTAGATTTTCAATATAACTCTCCAAATGTTCTCCGTCAAGATCGGTCGCGGGCTCATCTAAGATCAAAAGATTGCCCAAAGGCAGATTACTCGCTGCACTTAATGCAACACGAATTGCAAATGATGCCAACGATGTCTCTGCTCCAGAACCCATCTCAATCATTCTTGGCTTTTGACCTTCGTGTTCGATAAAGATGTTGTACTTCTTATCAAAATAAACTTTAAAATCTACAAGATCTTTCAAGATGCTTTCAATAATTCTATTAATGAATGGCAACTTCTCTCCAACAATGCTGCTCGCAATCCCGCTACTATGAGTAGCCTTAATGAACATTTCATAAATCTTGTACTCTTTCTCTAAAACACTTCTTTCTTTTTCTTCTTTGCAAATTTGCTCAATTGATTGTTCGAGATACCCAATCTTCTTATTATACGAACTAATAGTGTCCTGTATTGAAGTTACTGATATTTTAATTTCTTTCAACAATTTCTTTGATATTACTAACTTTTTCTTATTCTCTTCCTTATCTTCTTGCGCCTTCTTGCTCTTATTGTATTCTGCTTCTTTATCTTTCTGCTCTTGAAGATTGTTCTTGTTTCTCTTAAGATCGATTCCTTTTCTTTCCTTCTCAAACGTCATTGATGTAATCTTATCTTTTGCTGTTTGGCAATATTGGATAAGTTTATTGTGTTGTTCAATTTTTCTCTCAACATGTCCTACATCAAACTTGGCATTGGCATCCTCTTCGATCTCTTTCTCTTTGATTAGTGCCTCAATCTCTGCCTCCTTATTAGGGAGACAACTTTTGGCCTCAAATCCATCTTGTAAGAATGGGCAAGTCCCATATTTACTCGCACAAGGTACTTCATCAAGAATATTCGTCTTCTTCTCTTGTTCTTTGAGAACTCTTTCTTCAAACGCGATTGTCTTCTTCAAATCTGTAATCGCTCTCTGTCTTTTATTGTGATATTCTAATTGTTCCTCATAATTCGTATCACTAAATCCATCAAGCATTTTTTGTGCCTGGGTGTTCTTGGAGATCATCTTCCCAAGTTCCTCTTCTAATTTGACAATTTCTTCAACATTATCTTTAATTTTGTAAGATAATCTATCAATTTGAGAAACTACATCTTCAATATTAATATCCTTGATAGGTTTAAGGTTTAATTCTGCAGCAATATTTGCAATTTTTTGCACAACACTATCTTGATTTGAAATTACTTCTGAAAGTTTCTCTTCTTGTTCTGCCCTTTCCTCCAAGATGTCTTCAATATCATCTTCTAAAGTTTCCTTTTCTTCTTCAAAGTCTCTATCAACATTTCTTTTCAGTTGTCCTTTTAGTTCTGCACTATCCTTCTTTGCCAGCTTGTGTTTGACATCAAACGATTCAAGATCAAGAAACTTTGCCAACGTCTTCTTCCTTTCTGTCATACCTTGTTCAAGGAATTGTTCTGCCTTCTTCTGTCCACTCAAAGCTGTCAATAAAAAGTCATCAATCGTACCAAATACTCTTTTGATATTTTTGTCTGTCTCTACTCTTGATGTTCCGTTTAAACTAAAGTGACTACCATCATCCAATAACTTATAGAACTCTAGTGTTGTTTTTGAATCCTCTCCTTTTGCCCTTTCACAAGAACGTTCAATTACATAATCTTCACCACCCGACTCGATAACAACCTTGCCATAGGCGTTGTCTTTATTGTCATTGATAATTCTTGATGTCTTATCCTTCTTAATGGTGGTGTTATACATTGTATACATTAAAGATAAGATTGCAGAAGAGTTATGAGAAACAATCCCATTAGAATAGTATTGCTTAACTTCTTCAACTTGCAGATCGTACAAATCATCTCTATAAGGAAGAGTGACAATAACAGAAACTTTATCTAAACCATTTACAGTTTGAATGTCATCTCCTGGATTCAAAGTCTTTGTCTTAGTGAAGGTTCCGTTTGCTAATTTGATTAAGTGGTCTGGGGATGTTTTTAATTTTAACCCTTCTTTCGTTCTTACTTCCATAACTTGACTATCAAAGGCAGTGATCGCAATTGCTTCAATTTTTCTAAATCCATAAGGAGTGCTCACTTTTACATTGCAATCCCCATATTTATTAAAAAAATCATAATACTTTTCCATTGTAATTTTTTTATTCATTTATTTCCTCTTTTAAATATTCTTTTAATTTTTCCACATCATCCGAAAACACACATTTTATATTGTTGTCTAATAATTCTTTCTTTTTCTTTTCCATCCTTTCCTTATAAGGTCCGTACAAAGAAAGGCCATAATACTCAACATACAAGTCGTATTTTGGCAAATAAAAATCATACAAATACCTTGTTTCTTTTATTGGATATCGTCTCTCGTACAGAAAATAAACTCCTTCTTTGTCCAAAAACTTCGCAATTTCTGCCTCCCCGAGAGAGCGAAACATAATCCCATTATAATAACACTTTTGTCCAAATGACTTACTATTTTTTGGAAGTTCGAAAGAATACTCTTTCATCATCTCTCTGTATATGTGTTCTTCATTTTGTTCTGTAATTTTAAATGCTATTCGAAGCCCTTTTATCTTTAAATATTGTCTTAATTTTTCGTAAGTAACTATGGTTGGCAGCATTTTAATCAAATCTTTAACATCAAAACATTCAAGAAGCAATTTAGGAACAACTCCGTTACCCTTTTTTACTCTCGATGCGTAATCCTCCTTCCAACTGTCCCTTTCCCAAAACTCCTCCTTCCAAGGGTTCTTTCTTTCATTCATATCATCAATAAACTCTTCTGTATTGTTCAATAGAGATTTTTGCCATAACTCTTGTCTCTCTTCCCATCTTTTTCTTCCATTCTTTTCCCCATCTCTTTCAACACACTTCTCCAAAGAAAAGGTGGATTGTCTTTTTGAAACTATCGAGACAGCCTCTTCTTCTGTATATCCTTTTTTAATCCAATACAATTTTGAAGTTGGTGATGTTTCTTTCCTATTATCTTTCATTTCTTGTGTAAAGGGAGATGAAATGGGTGTATTATATTTTTTCTTATACTCCTCCATACTGATTTTGTGTTTAAAGTGAATATGAGACGTTAATAATGTTGCCTCATATCCACAAATTTCGCACCTAACCAAATCTCTGTCATGTTTGTTCTTTTGTTTGTATTTTTTAACATGATTTTTTGCTACAACAATTTTGTAACATTCTTTACAAACAGAACGACGAGAAGAAGCTCCATCACTTTTTCTAACATAGCCATGAAGAGGAAAATCTTCCTTACTCTTTTCCTCTTTACACGTTTTACATATTTTTTTCATATTACTTTCCCCCATTATTAAGTAGTAACTACTCTGGGAAAACTTTATTTAAGAATTAACTCAATTCATCTGGAAGGAATCCTAATTTATTTATAATTTCTTCTTCATCAAATTCTATTTCGATTTCGGTTTTTTTATCCACACACTTTCCACTATAATTGTTCCCCAATATTCCTACAATATTGCCTTGCAATTTCTCGAAGTCGATCTTGTTCCCTTCTCCATAGTTGAATAGATTATCCCACTCTAAAGTCTTCACCTTCCAAGTCGTTCCTCTTGCTGTTTCTTCTTGTTCTAGTAAGGCTGAATATTGTTTGTTTAATTCTAATAGTTCCTTTAACTCTCGTTCATCAAGTGCATCTCCTACAAATTCTTCAAACAATCGTTCCTGCACAGATTGAATACGGACATCCCCAGTTAAACCATCAGATGTTGACATTACATCTTCTGCTAACTTTTTCACCTTCGTATGGAACTTAATACTATAAGGATACTGTTGATTAATTTTAAACTTGATATTTCTTTCTTCTTCCTTGGTCAAGACTTGTTCAGTGATCAATCTTACTCTTGCACTTCTTAAAGAATCAATCTTATCATCAAGTTCTTCTGCCTTAACATTAATAAATGGATGAGGATTATTAAGTTTGACAAATTCAATATTGTATTCATCCTTATCTTCAATATCCCATACAAGAAATCCTTTATCTTCTGTCTCTCCGAAGTTTGTCGCAATTAGAGACCCTGCCATCCAAAAACGATCACTGCCACCTAATGCTTGACGTAGGTGAATATCTCCCAGCAGTCCAAAAGTACTTGAATACAAAATATTGTCATCAATCTGTCCCTTTTCAAATTTATACCCAAACTCTGTCTGACTTCCAGATACAACTCCGTGATAGAGAGAAATGTAGACATTACCATCATCCTTTGGGGAAGGAACCCAATTGTCCTCATCAAAAAGAGAAAGAACATTAAAATAGAAATTATCCTTAATATGGTGAATACTTGAATACTTAAGATATTCAATATTAGGATGTTGTAACGTATCTACAACAGGAGTAATGCTATCAAGACGATCTTTATTACGCACATTCATATCGTGATTACCACATAGAACATATGTCTTCTTAATATCTGCCAATGACTTCAATAACTTAGACACCATGTCGTAAGCTTCTGAAGATGGGGTCTTTGAGTGGAAGATGTCTCCAGTAATAACGATCCCGTCAGGATCTAGTACCTTTACTTTCTTGTAAAGTTCCTCAAAGATTGTCTTGTATTCTTCTTGGTACTTTAGATTTTGTACGTGCAAATCTGATAAATGCAAGATCCGTAACCCTTTGTTTTTATTCATTATCTTCCTCTTCATTTATAAATTCTCCTTCAAATGTCTTTTCATATACCCAAACTGACTCGCCCCTCATTGGACCACTCAACACTTCCAATTCTATTGTTGGGAATGTTGATTTCCAAGGTTTATCTGTAGTAACGACTCTGAAAAATCTCTTTTCACTCTCTTCGTTTGGCCACTTTGTAACTATAATGTCGTTTGCTTTGCATCTTCTTTTCATCTGCTCACCAATTTTGCCTCTTTAAGATAATGATGAGGGAATGTCTGTTCATGCATTTTATACTTTCCTTGAAGTGGGAGAACCCTTGTTAACTTTCCGTACTGATAGTCTTCACATTCTACACTTATAAGAAAAAGATCTCTTCCTTGTGGATAGAGTCTTAATCTTACAATATCTCCTTTTTTAAATTTCATTATACCATACCCATTTGATACCTCATTAAATATTGTTGATTTATATATACTGCTTCTTTCTTTCTCTTCTCGAAGACATCATTTGTCATCATTCCAACATCATCATATCCATCAATTGACACTTTGTAACATTCGACACCGAACTCCAACAACTTCTTGATAATGTTTATTTCTTTCTTTTTGGCTCCAGGATCTAATGCCAAGAAAACACGAGGATCATTTTCAACAAGCTTTCTGAATAATCTTGTTTTCTTTCCCAGTGATGATCCCAAAATGGGAACTGCATTCTCTCCTGCAACAATGGCGTCAAATACACCTTCAACAAGAACTATATCTTCTTTGAAGTTGATATCAATCTCGTTAAAGATAACATCTTGTTTTGGTACGGCAGGATTCCAATACCTTTTCCTCTTTGCACTTTTGAGATAATCCCTTGCAATGAAGAAATTAAGAAGACCATAATTATCAAAAGATGGAATAATAATCCTTGAAGAAAACTCACCACCCCAGTCTGAATATCCTATGCGGTATCTTAATATTTGTCTATTTGTAATGTTTCTGGATTTAAGATATTCTCTTGCTTCCTTTTCATTCTTTGTTCTTCCTGTCAGAGAATGAAAATTAGATGGAAGTTTTAAGTTATTGATGTTCTTTGGTTTTTCTTCTTTCTTCCCAAAGAGATTTGTTAAGTCTGTTCCGTCAAGAACAAATTCGTTTGTTAATTCATACCACTTAGATAGCTGTTCACTAGTGCCAAAGTGCTTGACGAGTCTTGATAACTTCTTAAAAGACTTGTCGCACGTCCAACATTTTGCATATCCCTTCTTAATATTAATAGATAATTTCTTTTTATCTAGATTTGAGCTTTTACAATATGGACAATAAAAAAGACTTTCATCTCCCTGGCGAATGGAAGACCCAAGAACTTGTTTTAAAATCTCCATTTTCTTTTGAGCTTCGTTCATAAAACATCCTTAACTTGTTATAGATATATTATACAACATATTCTATAAATTGTCAAAGAAAATCATGCAAAATCAAATAACCCAAGTTTTGTTTCGAACAATGTTGTTAATGCAAGAAACTGAAACTTTGAATTCTCTTGCTAACGAAACTTGAGTTGGACTATCTTTATTAAATCTCTCTCGAATCTTTTCAACAAGTTCCCATGTCACTTTAACCCTTATAACATTCTTCTCTGGTGGATGATAATTATCATCCACATATCTTTCATTTCTTACAATCGCTCCAATTGTCGAATCACTTACATCATACATGCTGGCAAGTCTAATTAGAGACACATTATCGTTGTATTTTTTTCTAATTTCAACAATTTGAGCATTAGTAAAAACAGCATTTGGAGAATCTACCCCATACTTTCCAAAATTAGAGTTTGCCTCTCCATACTTTCCAAAATTAGGATTTTTATCCCCAATCATTCGGACAGCGGCATTGTTACTTTTCTTTTTGTTTATTTCTTCTTTTGTTGGTGGAATATAATCTTTATCAAAATATGTTTTGTTTCTAATGATTCTCCCAATTGTCATCTCGTCTACTTTGCGTTTTCGGCAAATGTCTCTAATTAACAATTCTGAGTTGTCTTTGTATTCTTTCCTAATTTCGACAATCGCCATTTTGTCAAACCTTGCACAAGGATGATTTTCTCCTTTTCCTACCCCTTCTCCTCCGCAGGATTTGTTATAGCCCTTATCACAATCCAGAAAAGTATCGAGACGAGATATCCAATAAATCTCCCGCTCGTCAAGTCTTTCCTCTTCAACCAACTCGCAAACAGAATACTCATACGACTTTTCACCATAACGATCATATTCCATTTGCAAATGAAGATTTGTATGTCGATTTCTATTCAAAAGTTTTCGATGAACTTCCCACCTTTCTTTAATGCAAGTGGATTGTCCTATATACATCTTCCCATTCTTTATGTTTTTAATTTGATAGATACCACTTGTTTTGTTTGTCATTGTTTGTTCCTCGTTGTGTAGCAAATCAAGTGTGAGTAATTCCTCTTACGAGGAAAGAGAAAAACACTGGCCAGTGCTGTCCTCACCTTTGACCTATACTCTAATTAGTTATCTATTGTGCTTTTTGTTTTCCCAGAGAGCCACAGGGCCGTCATCTTGTGGGACATAAATATCAGCAGTTGGATCGGTCATCCCAATTCGGTTGTCCATCTTGAACTGTTCGAGTGCTGCAACTGCCATCGTCAAGGCATCTTGAATTGTCTGCGTCACAAGCAATAGTCCAAATGACGAAGATGTTTCAAGTGCTTGTTTAAGGTGTGCAATAATCTCCTCAATCGATCCGTCAATCATAGTTGACGATCCCAATGCTGGTGCTGGCTTATTTTGATTCATCCCTAACGCATGGATCTCTTGAAGGATTTGCTCTTTAAGCAGTTTTTCCAATTTCTTCATTTTGTTTTACTCCTCTGTTATCAAGTTCTCTCCGCAAATACCAAAGAGCTTTTTCTAAATCTTGTACATCATTTCCTTTACTATCGGCTCGTAATACATACTTAATTATGTTCCCCAAGCTAAATCCCAAATCAAAATCCTCAATGATGTCAATAACTTCAATGTTATGACCCTTATAGTGATCTGGATGATTTACCATCTCTTTAGGTTCTTTCACTCTCTTCTTCTCCTGTTTTCATTCCTGCCAAATTGACAATCACGGAATCGGCTTTGTCGGCAATTCCGCGTTTCAAATTTCCTTTTGTAGTGTATACAATCTCAAAGTCATCATACATCTCTTTGACATGTCTTGTCAAGTATTTCTTTAACTGAGTTGTTGACAATCCTCGAACATATGGGATACCAACTAACTTTCTGGCAGATCTGGCATTAATGAGGTTTGCTTGTATCTTTGTATTCCTATAGATAGCATAGCAAATCATTCCATTAAATCTTTGAAGAGTACCTATCGTTTGGGCATTGCTGCTGCCTTGTCCGAATGCTTTGGCAGGTTCTTCTACAAATATATCACATGGCTTATACTTTGTCAACATAATTTTTAAATCTTGTTCAAAGAATTGTGCTCTCTGCTCTAGTGTTTCCTTCTTAGGATCGAAAAGTAATGCCTTTGACACAATAATCTTTTTATCCTCATCCATCACAGAAACTCCAATCGCACTTGAACTAACGTCGTACCCAAAGTAATACTTCACATTTCACCTCTATGTTAAGTCTATCTTTAATTTAAAATTGAATGCATCCTGTTCTCTCTTACGTACAGGATTTGCCATCTTTGCAACAGCAATTAAGTTCCTATCTTCATCATAAATATTGACTGATGATAGGTATGTTGTTCTCTCAAATGATGCTGTCGTATCCATCTCTGCTCCATATGGACTTTGTTGAATATTCTTTACTGTTATGTTGTTCTTCTCGAAATAGTTATCATCACCAACAGAGGCTGACAATTCTTGCCCATGAGTAATGAATGTCGGGTTATTGCTGCTATTCAATTCCCCTTTTGGAGCTTTTGCAAACATTGTCATGGTGTTGGTATAACTAGTTCCGTTAAATGTCATATCAAATGAAGATGATGGAATACTTGATTCTGTTGACATGAAGTATCTCCATTGTGGAGTTATTGAGCCAGATCCAAGATAAGGTTCTGTGTGTGCTCCGTCAGATATGTCGTAAGAACTTGTCAGAAGAACGAATCCCTGATCATACAAGACAACTCCTGCTACATTACCGGCATGACTCCCTGTCGTTTCGATTAGTTCTCCGTTCTTGTTTGTGTCTTGTAGTCTTGAGGACAAATTTGCCGACAAATAGAACTTTAAATCTACAGTTCCCTTCTTAATTGTTGACCCATAAAAGATACTTGGAATTGAGATCAATCTCCAATCTTCATCATACAAGTTTCTAATTGACGAAGACACAACATACGATGGAGACAATTTGGCATTATAATTTAGTGTGTTATATAGTGCATCAAGTTTTCTTTCGTCTGTCTCGGCAGTAGAAGGATAAACAAACTCGCTCGTAATGCTTGCAGACATTGGATAAGATCCTGTAATTACGTCTCCATATACAAAGTCTTGATTATATTCGTCAGTACTGATTGTCTTAAATGCAGTTAATCCACTATCTTTTGTTATGTAAGGATATACCAGATCATATCCATTCTCTTCTCTGTGAATATTTAGTTCATACAGATCGATGTACCCGCTCGGGACACTTCCTAATGAGCTACTTTGATTGTCACTGTTATAATATGTCACCCCTTGATACATAAAAAATTGACTATAAGGATACATTTTAATTCTGTTATTGATTACATCATTTCTTTCAAATTCGTATAAATACATTTTAAAATACTTCTTCCATCTTGTCAAATTCAAATTGCATAATTTGAACATTTACCTTTACTTTGTGCCCTTTCATTTTGGGAGACTTTTTTGGGGCAACCATAATGATAACCTCATCTTCCATTGTTTCGTCAAATTCATCATCAAATTCGTCATCATAGAATAAAGTCTCATCGTCATAATCATCTTCTTCTGGGAAAACTTGTACAACTTTCCTATCCAGAATTAATTTATACATCTTCCTTTCAAACTCTGCCTGTTGTGTTGCCAAGTCTGCGACATCATCTTTAATCTTAAAGACTTCTGGCAATAGCAGATTTAGGGCTTTCTCATGTTGAACATCTTTCTTAACAACTTGTTCTTGAAGAGCTTTCCCTTTATCGTCAAAGTCCATCTTGCCAATGAAGGCGGTAGTGATCCCTGTCAAGCTGACAATGATAGATATGATCACAGGAATCCAGATAGAGATGTTCCGTTTCTTTGGCATAACAAGTCGCTCCTTTGTATAATATAATTAGTATTTGGTTTTATTTAATTAAAAGAAATAGGAAGTCGCCTAATAGTCTGCGCGGCACCTAATTGTAAGTGAGTTTTCACTGGACTTTTTCAGGGGAGTTGACAACTTTGCAACTCCCAATAAGGAATTATCTGCACCATACAGTCCAACAGTTGAAACGTAAGCATGTGGAGGTGTCTTGTGTTGTCCATCTTTGACAAGAATTTCTGATCCACTTGTATATGTTGGATTAGAACTCATATTGAACTCGTTCTGATTTAGTCTACAGAAATAGATCGTGCTGTTCAGCTCTGTAGTGTTACTAAATTGAACTGTTTG
>Ga0233431_1000172_pt1 | contig 148350 bp, 134 predicted proteins | sample SI_118_April2016_FD_179867 | JGI IMG/M metagenome (GOLD analysis project Ga0233431, IMG submission 179867) | Seawater microbial communities from Saanich Inlet, British Columbia, Canada - SI_118_April2016_200_MG | ecosystem: Environmental > Aquatic > Marine > Inlet | place: Canada: British... | reverse complement strand
AAGTGGATCAATATTAATCCAATCATCCTTGTCTTTGTAAGAGGAAATTGCGTCTGGAATTCTAACTTGAACATAAACATGTTGAGGTACGAAAACAAATCTTGTTTGGAAACCAACTGATCTTAGTAAAGAGGATAATAAAATCGAAGCATCATCACAATCTCCAGACTTAGCGTTAAAAGATTCTTGTGGAGTTTTATAGTATTCAAAAGCAAGCGGATCATTAAGATAATTAAAATTTTGTTGTACAAAATAAAAAATTGCCTTAGCATTGCAAACCTTATGCATTTTTTCACATGAAAGTGTTACAACTTTATCTGCCACTTGTTTAATTTCGGAAGTTACTTGAATGTAAGAATTCATCTTATTTGATGCTATTTTGGGAACACTCATCTCTGGAATATTTAGCTCATTTAAGCTAGGAGTATAATTTGGTTCAGGATTTTGTTTAATCCCATAATGAGGAACTAACCACAAAATAATTAGTAATAATAGAAACAGACCCATAATTATCTTTAGTGGACCTTTATACCAAGGTTCATGGTCATCAAAATCTTCGTGTTCTTGCATATAATAAAGAAGCAATTTGTCCTTTATAATTGTTTAGGAATTAAACAAATGAAATATTAATCCCTGTTTGATCTCTTAGAGAGCGTTTCATCTTGCTAATTCCCCGATGATATCCCCCACCGTTAATCCCAACAGCAGAAATATTTTCTTTATCAATTAAGTACCTTAAATCTTGTGGGACACTTCCAAATTGGGTATATTTTCCTAAGGCTCCTAAAGAGTGAGCATCTGAACTAGAAACTACAGAAAATCCGTTAGCAAAAAGATCAAGTAGTGAATATCGCTTACCTCTGCTTGTACTAAGCATAGAAGGACTATATTCAATTGAATCAAATTGATTAAGATGCAAAGAACCAGGAGTTAAGAAAGGAGGAGTGGGATGAGCCAGAATTTTTGCAAGATTAAACTCATCTAAATCTGATAAACGTAACTGATCTTTAAAATTCACTGTGCGGAGCATTTTTTCTAATTCTTCTATCTCTCCGAGAACAACTGTATGCACTTTTCTTTCTTTATTTCCTTTCCCATAAGGAACCCAAACAGATAATTCAGCAACAGGGAAAACATGAAAGGGAGTAGGTAACTCTTTTTTCGCGTAATCACTTGCCTCTTCGTAAGATTTTAACGGTGCTAAATGATCTTGAGTGACGTGTTCGGCAAATCCAATCCCATCAAGTTGATGCACAGAATATCCAAAAGCAACCATTATACTTACAGAATTACGGCCATCCGAATTAGTTGAATGGATGTGAAGGTCTACCTTTAATCCTAAGTCTTTTGTTTGTAACATCTTATTAAAAGAAAAAAGTGTGGAGGAAGGGATTTGAACCCTCGAACCCACTAAGAGACAGGATATCTTTCATCGGCCCGAAGACCTCAAAACTTAATGACTTAAGTCCTGCGCATTTGACCAGACTTTGCTACCCCCACAATTGTCTGATGTCACAGGTGTCTATTATTTAGTGGTAAGATGCCATAAAAGGAGTTTATTTATAAAAGTTACTTATTATAACGATTCTTTACCCACCATTTCTTAATAAAGGGTAAACTTAGTGTAGAAAGAACAAAACCACCAGTGGGAACAAGAGCATTTAACCAAAAGTAAGGAACTTTAATTATCCAAAAAAATAAAACAACAATAAAATAAGTCATAAGAGTAATAATAAATCTTCTAAAAAAACTTGTTTCCCAAGCTTTATCTGATTCTACTTTTTGATTACGCTTTTTAATCTGTTCAACATCGAGGTATAAATTATTTAAAGAAACCATTTTTATTTACGTGGCTTTTTGACGCCCTTATGAATGTCATATAGTAATTCAATTGCTTTATCCATATCTTTTTGTAAAACACGATTCTCACGTTCTGCTTTTCTGTTAACTGCATGATCATATTTAGCGTCAATTCTATCACGCTCTGCTTGTCTATTTTGAGCCATTAAAATTATTGGTGCTTGGATTGCTGCTAAGCAAGACAAACATAAATTCAAAAGAATAAATGGATAAGGATCAAAGGATTTGTTTAGTAAAATAACTGCATTAAGAATCATCCATGCAAAAAGAAACAGGAAAAACAAAATAATAAATGTCCAACTTCCGCCAAACTGAGAAATTTTGTCCGCGAACTTTTGTCCAACAGTTAAATTTTGTTTAAAGATAGGATGATGTTCACTCTTAAGATTATTCTCTTCCCTCTTTCTTTTCATAATATTAAATTATTATTTTACCATTTATATATTTTTTCATTACAATAACAGAATGATTTATAAGTGAAATAACTATTATTTAAGTTATGAAGGATGCATTATTACTGTTTTTAATTGTAATTGGAAATTTAGCATTATACTGGATTTTTTATGGAAAGAAAAAGTTTGAACAAAAATTACACAAAGAGGTAAATTAAAGTGCCTGAAAGAGCAATAGTTGTTGACCACTTAAAAATTAGTTATGAGGGCTTATTTAATATGGCCGAACTACATAAACTAATTAGTGAATTCTTTTACAATAGAAATTGGGATTATAGTGAATCATTAAATGAAGAGTTAATCACACCAGAAGGAAAACAAATCCAAATTGTTTACAAACCATGGAAAAGCGTAGGGAATTATTACAAACTTCATACCAAAATAAAGTTAGTTGCTGCAAATGTTAAAGATGTAGAAGTTGAGCATGATAACCAAGTATTAAGATTACATCAAGGATTAGTTAGAATAACCATGGATGGATATATATTTTTTGATAGGAAAGGACAATTTATTACCTCGCCTTTTTATTGGTTTTTTGCAGTGATATTTAACAAATATATCTTTAAACGACACTTTGAAAAATTTGAAATTTGGATTAAACATGATTTAGATGAGTTACGTTACAAGATTAAAAATTTCCTTAACACATATAAATATTATTGAATGAAAAATGATTAGTGAGATGAATTATGAAAAGAACTTAGTTATTAGCGGTAAAGAGTTAGAGTACAAAGGAATTTTTAATATTGAGGATTTGTATAGTACAATAAACAAGGCAATTAAAGAACAAGGCTATGAAAAAAGAGAAAAAAAGAGTGAAGAAACAGTAAAGGAAGAAGGCCGACATATTTATGTTGAACTTCGTCCATGGAAGGAAGTTACTAAGTGGTTACTTCTAATGATTAAAATTAAAATTGTTGCAGATAATGTTACAGAAACAATAAGTATTGTTAATAACGAAAAAAGAGTTTTTCAAAAAGGCGATGTTAAAATTATTTTTGATGGATGGATTATGTCAGACTATGAAGATCGGTGGCAGATGAAACCATTCTTTTACTTTCTTAAAACAATGATTAATCAATTTATTTGGAAAGCACCGATTGAAAGTAATATTTCTGGTCAATTAGAAGGAGATGTTGGACACATTTATAATGTGATGAAACAACATTTTGATTCTTATCGTGGAGAACAAGGAGAAATTGTTAAAGAGGAAGAGATTGTTAAACAAGTTGAAATGGATGTAGAGAAGGACATTCAAAAAGAGAAAGAAGAACTGAAATTAGGTTAATTCTCCCCTTAAATCAAAAGTTGTCGTTTTTATTATTTTTACTTTAACAATGTCTCCGGGTTTAAGATCACCTTCAACTATTACGGGTTTATAGGATGTATTTCTACCCACCCATTGATTATTCTCCTTACCCTTCTCATCAATTATTACTTCTCCTTCCCAACCAAACCATCGTTCATGTTGTAATCGAAAGATGTTATGACAAATGTCGGTGATTACTTTTGATCTGTGTTTAATAACTTCTGTAGGTAATTGTTTCATTCTCGCAGCTTTAGTTCCTGGCCGTGGCCAAAACTTTGACAAATTAATAACATCGGGAGAAATTTCTCTAATAGCATTAAGTGTTTCCCAATGTTGTTGTTCTGTTTCTCCAGGAAAACCGACAATAATGTCTGTTGCGAAAGTTACTCGAGGGAACTTTTGTTTAATTTCTTTTATCAATCCTTTAAATTCTTTGACAGTGTAATTTCTAACCATGTTTGTAAGGACTTCATTACTCCCGCTTTGTAATGGAAGATGTAAAAATTTAAAAATTTTAGTACTTACAAAAACTTCTAGGAATTCATCTTTGAATTTTAGTAAATGGTCTGGATTCATCATTCCAATTCTGATTTTAAATCTTCCTGGAATTTGGATTAATTCTTTCAACAGTTTAGCAAGATTAGTTTTTTTATCAAAACCATAACAGCCTGTGTCTTGAGAAGTTAACCAAATTTCTTTTGCTCCTTCATTAACGGCACAGAAAACTTCTTTTTTTATATCTTCAATGGAATAGGATTCTAAGTTCCCCCTTGCTTCTTTTGTTTTACAAAATGAACAAGCTCCAAGACAACCCCGGGAGATAGGCACAATATGAACAATAGGATTTTTTCTTACTCTTGGCAAATTTAATGGTGGCATCTCACCATCTTCTAACATTTTCACAATATTATCATTAAGTGCTTCTTCAACAACCTCAACAATATTATGAATTTGTTTAGTTCCAACCAAAGCATATTTTTTTAATTTCTTTGGTTCAGTTTGTGCGATACATCCAGCAATGATAATTATTTTGTAAGGACTGTTTCCTTTAATTTCGTTTAGTCTTTTGTAAAAGTTATTCTCGGTTGGACCTTTGACAGTACAAGTGTTAAGAATAACCACATCTGCATCTTCTAAGTTATCAGAGATGTCAAACTGGGCTTTCTTCAACAATCCGGCCATCTGTTCAGAATCTGCGAAATTATGTGAACAACCTACCGTTTCTAAGTAAATTTTAGTCATATTTTTCTAAGGAGGAGAGTGATTTATAAATATTATTGAATAGAAGTAATTAAGTGGGGATTCTAGCGATAAACAATTCTTTCGAAACTTATTTAATTATTAGAGAGTTATTGATGATAATGGAGATTAAACTGATTAAAGAAAATGAAAAAGGTAAAACTTACCAAGCAAATGGGTTTAAAATTTTATATAGATATAAAGACAAGATTGCAGGAGACAATGATAATAATGTTGAAGAATTAATTTATTTTATGACCGGTTCTGCAGAAATTACTTTAAAAGACAAAATTTGGACTATTGAATCTCCTGCAAAAGTAGAGTTTCCGGCAAATACTTATCACAAGATTAAAGCATTAACAGATATAAGTTTGATCCTACTTGAAAAATAAATTTAATCATAATTACTTCTTATGATAAATAACCCTTTGTATAAACAAAGTTAGCCAAAGCGTAGCATTAAAAGTAGAGATTATTGTTGACACGTATAATCCGAGTGTATAAAATGCAAAGGAAAATGCATAGAGCCCAATGGTTGTTAAACTAGAAGATGTTAGTGTCATAGCACCTTCTTTTTTCTTGAATCCATGATACACTTGATGAATTAATGAATAGGAGAATAACACATTTGCAACAGAAATAAGTATATCTTGCCAAACCATAGAATTAAACAAAGTGCCCCATTTTATAAAACTAATTAATTAAAAAAATCAAATTACATACCCATTACTGCCTTGCAATTTTGAAAGAGGAGTAGTTTTGCCACTACATAGGGACAATTAACCCAAAACTTTATAACTACGGTTATATTTCAATTAATTATGGATATTACAGATATTGTTGAAGTTGCAACTGTGGGGTTAGCTACGTTAGCAGCCATAAATCAACTTGGACTTCCCGCACTAACATTAATAGGTTCAAATTTATACAAGCATAAAGAAGGCAAAAATGTTGATTTAACAAAATATTCTGATTTATCACCAAAACTAACTTCAACTGATTATCTTGTTCTTTCAGCCCATTTATACGAGTTTAAACAAGGAGAAGAAGGAGATTGCAAAGATTATTCAAGAGGAGTACTGTCTTTATATTCAGAACTTACTGAAATCAACAATCGTCCTGATTTGAAAAAAAAAGTACGGTTAGCAGGTGCAATATTTGACCATGGGGCACACAATTATATTGAAGAAAAGGTTAATGAAAATTGGCTGCCTTTTGAACCACAAGAAAAGATTCAAAAAGGAGCAGTAGAACTTCTGGTACTAGAACACGCCGGAGAAGGAGAAAATTATTGGGGGGAAACCGCACCATTTAGAACTCCAGGAATGATTGGAAAGCCAACTGTTATTGAAAATTCTCTCCCAGCATCAAGATTTACTTACCCAACTTTAAGTTCATTATTATTTAAAGGAGGGATAGCAAACTTAACTTACAGACACATACGGAAGAAAACATTATCAAAAACCTAATCTTTTTAAAATCACTTTAGAATCAAATTCTTCAAAATCCTTATACTCTTGCCCCATACCTAAGAAAAGAATTGGTTTTTTTATGGTGTAAGCGATAGATAAAGGAGCCCCACCTTTCTCATCAATGTCTGCCTTTGTAAGAACTGCACCATCCATCTCAACAAGTTCATTAAATTTCTTTGCTTGCTCGATACAATCATTTCCGGTGATTGATTCTCCAACAAATATTTTAAGATCTGGATTTGTTACACGGATAATCTTTTCAAGTTCTGCCATTAAATTAACATTACTGTGTAATCTTCCTGCAGTGTCAATTAAAACTACATCAACCTTGTTTTTCTCTGCATACTTTACAGCATCAAAAGCTACTGCTGCCGCATCTGAACCATAATCATGTTTAATCATTTTAACACCAAGGTTATTTGCGTGCTCTTCTAATTGTTGAATTGCAGCTGCACGAAAAGTGTCACATGCAGCAAGTACAACTGATTTTCCTTTTTGTTGGAAATAATTGGCAAGTTTAGCAATGGAAGTAGTTTTCCCACATCCGTTAATACCAAAGAAAGCAATGATCAAAGGAGTTTTTTTATTAGACATTTTAATCAAATCAATTTTTTCAAAAGTTAAAATCTCTTTCATTGTTCTTGCTAAGGTTTCTTCAATCTTTTTAGGAACATCTCTTGGAAGGGGCTTATCAACAAGCTCTTCCTTTAAATCAGTTTTAATTTTTTCAATAACTTCAACAGAGACATTATTCTCAAGTAACGCCAATTCTAAATCCCAGAATAAATCTTCGAATTTGTTTCCAGAGATAGTTTTTGTAGTAAAGGATTGTTTTAGTTTTCCAAAGAAACTTTTCTTTTGTGGTTCTTGTGTTTCTTCAACAATAGATGCTTCTAATAATTCTTCTGCACTTGGTTTCTTTTCAGCTTCGGATTTTGCCTTCTTCTCTTCTAAAGTTAGTTCATCATCAGCAAACTTTTCTTTAGTTTCTTTAATTAATTCTTCAGGCGTCTTTGGTTTAATGTCTTCAATCTTTTCTAAATCAGGTTCAAACTTTTGTTTACCAGCATTAAACTTTTCTGGAACTTCTTGAAGTTCTTCTTTGTTTTCTATAATTTGTTGATCAAGTTTTTCTAATTGCTCTTCTGTAACTTCTTGAGTAATAGATTCTTCTGGAATTTTTTGAGAAGGTTCTTCTTTAACTTCTTCCTTAGGTAATTCTTGAATTACTACTTCTTTTTTCTCTTCTTTAATTGGCTCTTCAACAGGTTCTGGAATTGCTTGTTTCTCTTCTTCTTTAGCAATTACTTCTTCAACCTTTTCTGCAGGAATCTCTTCTGCTTCCTCTTCTGCCTTTTTAGAAAAAATAGATAAGGATTTTTTCAGCTTATCTTTAAGTTTGCCAAACATTTATTGTGACTCCTCAACTTCTTGATATAATTTCATTGCTTCTTTACTTAAAGCTTGCATTACTTCATCAGCTTCCATAAGTCTTTTGTTAACTTCAACTTTTTGTTGTTCTAATAACAAAACTACTTCTGGGATGGTTTTCTCAACAGTTGTGCCAGAACCAACATTAACAATTAATTTTTTATTATCTTCAAGTTTACCTTTAAGAAAAATACCGTCAGCAATGGGTGCTAACAATTCTGTGTTAAGTTCAGTTTTTTCTAATTCTTTAACCGCATTGATAGAGATATCTAAATCTGCACTTTGTTGATTAAACATTTCTAAATGTTGTGAAACTTGTTCTAGTTGTTGTTGCAACCTCTGAAAAAGCATATACTTTTCCTTCATCTGTTCGTCATTACCCATTTTAAAGTTTTTTTAACAATTCTTCTAAAAATTGTTGATACTTTACTTCTGATTTAAGAAATTCTAAATCAGAATCATCTGAAGAAACTTTGTTAAGAAATGGAGAGTTTACTATGATTAATTGTTCTCCTTCTTTTTTAATAGTTTCAAGTTCCTTTTCTACTAGTATTTTTAGTGTTGCCAAATCTTGTTTTGTGAGATCCATTTTAATAGTAAATTGAATATTACTTTTATAAGGTTTTTGTAGAATTAAGCAGCTTTCTGATGTAAAACTGTATAAAGGCTTTCTTTACCAACTTGAGTTACCATTTCACGAATAGTTCCACCAGACTGGTCTCGAAGTATCGCTTCTTTAAGTAAAGGCGCAATAGAGAGTACCGTTGTTTTCTTTTTTAATCGATCATCAGAAGTAACTCGCTCATACGCGCCAGGAACAGTGTTTGTAATAACAAGTTCGTCAATATAAGAATTTTTTAATTTTTCTTCAAAACAAACTTCTCCAGACTTGTTATTCCCTAAGAAATGATCAACACAAGCAATAACGTACAATGCCCCTGCTTCTTTTAGTGCCTTAGCGGCCCCAAATAAGCTACCACCAGTATCGAGCATATCATCATAAATGACAACAACCTTACCTTTAACGTCGCCAACTACCTTCCCTGATTCAGCTTGATTCATTCCCACACGTTCCTTTTGAACAAAACCAACATCAATTAACCTATCTGGATCCATATCTCTTCTTAATTCATTCACTCCTTTCATCCCACCAGCATCTGGACTGATTAAACGAGCATGTTCTCTGTAAAATTTAGTTCCATCTTCAAATTCAGCACCAATTTCAACAACTCCTTCACTCCTAGCAATCCCTTTAATTCTTTCAAGTGCCTCTCGTTGTAAATAATCAGAGAAAACCCCTCGCGTCTTTAAATGATCAATGGAGGAATAAAATCCTTCAATTTGGGGGGCATGTAATCCTATTGTAATAAGATGGTCCATCCCAGAAAAATCAAAAATGTCCGCAATATATCTTGCAGCAACAATTTGTCTTTTTCCATTTGTTTGATCTTGTCTAGAATAAAGTAATTCAGGGATTACAGCAGTAATGTTACGTGCATGTGCACTCCTTAACGTTTTTAAAAACATATTAAACCTTAAAAGTTCTCCGTCGGGATCTTTTTGAGGATCAGGATTGAATAAAACATAAATGTCTTTTCTACGAATATTTTCATCAGCAGTAAATAATGAAGTTCTATCTCCAAAACGATCAAAAATCATTCTTCCCGGTTTAATTGTTCGGTTAAAATGAGAACTTAATCCTTCACAGATTTCTGTAGCTAATGGATCAGAATATGGTTTAACTAATCTTTTTTCTCCATCAACAGTTTCTTCAATTAAAACATCCCGATAAGAAAAAATAGTGAAATCATGAGCTTGAGGTGAAATTCTTCTTGCTACTTCTTCTAAAAAAGATTCATTACTAAGAAGAACATCCATAAAACGGGGATCTGAGACAAGAGCAGATACAATTTGTTCGAGATCATCTCTATCCATAAAAAAAGTAATACAATTTATACTTTATAAGTTTTTGTTTATAACAGAAGAGATTTCCAATACTCTTTTAAAATAGGCTTATAAATACATCTTTATGCTTACTCAAGTTCAAAAAGAAAGATTGTACAAACAACAATACAGATTAGTTGGAAATCATTCCGCTGTAAAAATTTGTCATTGGAACAAAGAAATGATGCGGAACAAGAATAGACCTTGTTACAAACAACATTTCTACGATGTACACACAATTAATTGTTTAGAAATGTCTCCTGCAATAACTTGTAATCAGCGTTGCTTACATTGTTGGAGAGACACTTCTGTCTTTTCAACAAAGTGGGAAGGAGAAACTGATGACCCAAAAGAGATTATTAAAGGATGTATTGAAGGAAGAACACAATTGTTAATGGGGTTTAAAGGACTAGAAGGAGCAGATTTAAAAAATTTTGATTCTTACTTAATTCCAGATCACGCAGCAATTTCTTTAACTGGAGAACCGTGCATGTATCCAAAATTACATTTATTAATAGACTCATTTTTTGATGATTTTAATTTTAGAACTGTTTTCTTAGTGACTTCTGGAACAGTCCCAGGGATGATTAAAAAGATTGGAACAGAGAGCAAAAATTTCCCTACAAATTTATACCTTTCATTAGAGGCGTATGATGAAAAAAGCCATAAAGACTTTAACATCCCAGTTATTAAAAATTCTTGGGAGAAAGTTAATGAATCATTACAATATTTATCAAAAGTAAGAGATAAAACTAGAACCATTTTAAGAATTACTGCAGTTAAGGAATTTAATATGGATAAAGCAAAAGAATTTGTTAAATACATTAAAATGATGAATCCGGTTTTTATTGAAGTTAAAGGTTATGCTCATATTGGCTATTCACAAAGAAGATTAGAAAAAGCAAATATGCCATACTGGGATGAAGTACAAGCATTTGCAAAAGAGATTGCAGAGCTTACTGGTTATAAGATCACCGCTGAAGATGAACCAAGTGATGTTGTACAATTAGGCAAAGATTAAAATAAACGATTTATTTATTGATTAACAATGGTAAGAAACTTAGAAGGGACGCACGGACTTTATTTTGAAGCAACACTCCAACTTAGAGATGTTTCTGAAGAAGTAATTGAGTTTGCAGAAGAAGAAATTGAAAGATTAAAGTTGCACGTTGCTAAAGTTGTAAATCTTAAAAATGGGAGAGATTATTTCTTATCAGACAATACTCTTACTAGAAGAATTGGAAAAAATTTGCAAAGTAAATTTGGTGGAAAAACCGAAGAGTCTGCTAGTTTATGGGGAGTAAAAAAAGACAGAGAAGTTTACAGAGTAACTGTGCTTTTTCGGGGAGTTAATTTTAAAAAACACGATTTTGTAATTTATCAAGGTGAAGAGTATCAAGTTAAAATTCTTAGTAAAGACATAATGTTACAAAATATAAAAACTGGAAAGAAAGTTCATGTTAGATACAAAGACATGAAAAACATAAAAAAGAAATAAAAAAATTAAATTTATTCTATTGGCTCTCCCCCCTCATCTGAACTTTCTGAAGAACTATCATCTGAACTAGAATCATCATCACTTTCAGAATTGTCTGATTCTTCTGGTGAACTTTCTGGCTCGCTTGGTTCTTCGGAAGTATCTGGTTCATCTACAAGAGTAGGTCCATCATCCCCACTATCTGCGTCATCTGCTGAGCCACTAGAACCGTCATCATCCCCATTGGAGGGAGGTCCGTTTGGCCCATAACCAGTGCAAACACATTTACCATCTACACAGTCTGTGTTCTGATCACCACATTCTTGACTACAGCCATCGTTACATTCAGACTCCTTTTTATTATCATCTACCTTGTCATCATAATAACATTCGCATTGACCATTCACACAATTAGTACCGGAAGAACCAGGACATTTTGCATTACAATCCCCACAACTTCCTCCGTCTGGAAAACATTTACCGTATTCACAATGATACCCTTGTTGACAATCTACTGCACTACAATCTTTATTAGAATCAGAGGTACAATAACAATTGCCATCTTCACAGATATGAAGTTCATTTGGACCACAATCTTCTTTATTTTGTCCGGTCTTTTCTTGAAGTTTATGACACTCATCCCAATCTCGTCTTCCTTCTCCAGTTAAACCAGCATCTAAACATTCTTGTGGGGCTTCTGCTTTAAATTGAATTTTCTGACAGTCATCCCAATCATTTCTACCTTCTCCAGTTAAACCCGCTTCAAGACAAGCAGGGTGTGCATCTAATTTAAACTGAACTGGTTGACACTTTTTCCATGGGTCTCGCTCATCAGCAAACTTATGACATTCTTCGGGAGCATCCAATAAGAAAGTGATTTTATTACACTTTTTCCAGTCATCTCTTCCTTCACCAGTTAACCCTGCATCTAAACATTCCTTGGGAGAATCTAATCTGAATCTAATAGCATCACACTTCTTCCAATCATCTCTATGAGAACCGTCAATTCCTGCATCAAGACATTCTTTAGGGGCATCAAGTTTAAACCGAATTAGTTCACACTTCTTCCAATCATCACGTCCAGATCCAGATAAACCAGCATCTAAACATTCTTGAGGAGCATCCAATTTAAACATGTATGTTTCACACTCACGGAAATCTTTCAATCCTGCTTCTTTACATTCTTCTGGAGCTTCTAAATTAAACATGATTGAATCACAAGCTTTTCTTGCTTCATTTTCATTTTGGGGATCAATTTTTCCAGACTCTAAAGCATCTTGACATTCTGGAGGAGCATTTGTTTTAAACATAACTTTCATACATGCTTCTCTACTTAAAGCGCCTGCTTCAACACACTCACTAGGAACGTGTAAATCATGTTTTGATTCTCCGTACTGATTTTCAATATCTTCCATGACATCTCTTAGATAATCTGGAAGTAAATCAATAGGATCTTCAATTTCTTCCATCATTCTACATGCATCTTCACTCCCAGCCTCACACTTTGAAGCAAGAGGTGCGATTTCACCACACTTATCAGCGAATGGTTTGATAGAAATCTCTTCACATCGACAAATTTCTGGGTTTTTGAAACATTCTGACATTATTGCAAAAAATTCTTTTGCTTCCTTCTCTTGCTCTTCAGTTAATTCTCGATCTAAATTCTTTTTCCATTCAGGTGCATCATCATTAGTTTTACAAACTTTAGAATATTCTAATGGGTCTAATCCAGATAAAGCACGGCATAATTCTGAAATTTTATTAGAAATTTTTGCGGCAAGTGCAATTTTATCTTCTTGCTTAAGGTTTGCATTAACTGTATCTTTAATGTCATCCCAACCCTCTTTTTCTAAATCAAAAGAATTTAACACTTCTTTAGTTGCCTTACTACTTTCTCTAACTCTTTTATCAAGTTCAGGAGAAACTTCTCTTTGTAAAATATCGTTGTATTTTTCTACTCGTTCCAATGCTTTCTCTACTGCTTCTTTATTTCCTGATTCTACCATCTCTTTTAATTCTAAAATTTTTTCTTCTTTATATTGTAAAGCAGTTTCAGGATTATCTCCTACTAACATAGATTCCAGTAAATCTTCTAGAAAATAAAATGCACTATCTGGAGTCATTCCAGCCGAACCTTCAAGTTCTACATCACCAATATCATCATAAATTCCTTCTTGGGCAATTTTATCAAATTCATCATCATAAAGTGTTTGTTCCTCTACAATTTCTTTAGCAGAAACTACACTAACCAATAATAATAAAACTAATAACACACTAATTAAATGTTTCATCTTTACACCTCTTTAAAAATAATGTAATTAGAGAAGGAGTGAGATTATATAAAATTAACGGGAATATGAAAACAAGTTAAGAAGTGGTTATAAGTTATTTAATACCCATTTTTTTCTTAAGCAAACCAATCTTTTTGTTCATCTCTGCTTCACCAATTTCAACAAATTTCTCAACTTGTCTTAAATTAGTCCAATCAAGATTACCAAAACAAGGAGTGATTTTAATATCTACCTTGGCACAACTTAACCTTTCCCTTGCAAGATTGTTCATCAACACATCCATTGCTTCATTAACGACTTTTGCAATTGGAGGAAATTCCTTTCCAGACATAATTCGGATTACTTTTGCAGGATACAAAAGTTTGTCAAAAGTCCAAGTAAGAATAGTCCTAAAAAATTTGGGCCATCGAGTGGGGATAAAATAATTTTTAACATTCAATAATTCTGCTATAACAAACTTTTGTCTAAACTCAGAAATAAAACTTGTTTCCTTAACTATAGGGCCAGGAATACTTTTTTTCTCACTATGCAACAAATCAACTGCGATAATGATGTCCGCACCCATTTCTTTAACAACATCAAAAGGAGTAGGATCAACTACACCGCCATCAATATGATTATACTTACCAATTTTAACTGGAACAAATATTCCGGGAATGGATAAAGATGCCCTAACTGATCTGGCAACATTTCCTTCACTAAAAACAATTTTTTTATGTTGATCAAGGTTATAAGAAACAACTCTTAAAGGGATATCTAATTCATCAAAATTTTTGTTATGAATTACTTTTCTGATTTTTTGTTCTATTAATATTCCAGAAAGCAACCCATATTTTGGAGAAGTGAAATCTAAGATTTTTTTCCAATCTGTTTTCTTAGCAATTTCTTCAATATCATTGGGAGAATGGCCTGCAGCATAAAAAGCGCCAACCATTGCACCAGCAGATGTCCCAGCAATATAATCTGGATAAATTTTATGTTTATGCAAAACTTTTAGAACCCCAATATGAGTAAAGCCCCGAGCACTACCTCCACCAAGGGCTAATCCTAGTTTCAACCTTTTTTTTTGTTTTGCCACTAAGTAAAATGCTTATTTTCAGGTATAAAATACTTGTGGTTTTATGATTTCATTAAATACACGAAACAGCAAAGTTTAATAATGAAAAATATTATACGAAGCAATGATGACGATTAAAAAAGGATTTTTAATAACAATAATTTTTGTGATGTTAGCAATTTCAGTATCAGCCCAAGTTGGTCAAGAATATCATTTAAAACTTTTAGCTGTCCAAGAAGAAGCAGGAGGCAAATATACTGGGAGCGATGCAGATTTATTTCTTGAACTAAAAGAGGGGTCAGGTAGAGTTTTTCTGGATACTTTTCCTTTAACAAAATTAGACACACAAATTTCAACCAGATTTGCTAAAGATCTTGCGTGTAATCATTTCAATTTGGAATGTGAAAAGTATGATTTTATTTATACTATCAAATCAAAATCAAACATCATTGGTGGACCAAGTGCAGGGGCGGCGATTACTGCATTAACTACAATTGCACTTCTTGATTTAGACTACACTAAAGAAATTGCGATTACAGGAACAATTAATTCTGGTGGAATTATTGGGCCGGTTGGAGGAGTGAAAGAGAAGTTAACTGCTGCAGCAAATGCTGGATTAAAAAAAGTGTTGATTGCTCAAGGTAATAGAGAATTTCAAGAGGATGAAAACCAAACAAAAATAGATTTAATTGAATATGCCAAGAATAACTTAAGTTTAGAAGTTGTAGAAGTTATGGGGATTGATGAAGTTCTTCTTCACCTAACTGGCAAAGAATTTAACAATAAAAATTTTTCAATTGAAGAGAGTAAAGAGTATACAAAAATCATGAAAGGATTACAAGATGTTTTGTGTGGAAGAACTGAACAGATACAAGAATTAATTGATTCTGAGAATATTAAATTAAGCAAGGAAGCGATTAATCAAAGTGTTATAAAAAAAGAAGATGCAGAAAAAGCTAGTGAAGATAAAGACCATTATTCTGCGGCAAGTTTTTGTTTTGGAAACAACATTTTGCTGAAGGAACAATATTATTTGGAGAAGGAATTAAGTTTTGAACAAACCAAACAAAGGCTCGAAGTCCTGGGCCAAAAAACAACAGCACTAATTCAAAAAATTGATAAAGAAAAAATTGAGACTATATCAGATTTACAAACATTAATGGTAGTAAAAGAAAGGCTTAATGATGTCACAGAACAAATTAAAACATTTAATACAGAGATTACAGCAAAGGATTTAGACCAAGCACATGCTATATTAGCTTACTCTGAAGAAAGATTTTTTTCTGCACTTTCATGGATGCAATTCTTTTCTATGCCCGGAAAGAAATTTGTCTTAGATGAAGAAAAGCTTGAACAATCTTGCTTTAAGAAAATTTCTGAGGCAGAAGAACGTCACCAATATGTCAGCTTATTTTTAGGACAATTTACAGTAAAGCACATTGCTGAAAAAATTACCTTAAGTAAAGATTCTCTTGCTCAAAAAGATTATGAATTATGTTTAATTAAAGCATCCCAGGCAAAAGCGGAAGCTAATGCAATTCTAAGCTCTTTAGGGTTAAGTAATGAAACCTTACCAAAATATTTAGAAAGTAAAACTAAAGCTGTTGAGAGAATTATTTATGAAAATAGCGCAGAAGGAATTTTTCCAATATTAGGGTATTCTTATTACCAATATGCCAATTCACTTAAAGAACAAGAATATACTTCATTGATATATCTAGAATATGCGTTAGAAATTAGTGATTTAGAGATTTATTTTCCAGAAGAAAAAACATTCTTGAAACCAAAATTAAGAATTAATAAAGAGTGGTTATTGATTATAGAAGGGTTTATTTTAGGAATCCTTGTAACATTAGGGTTATTATTGTTGTGCAAAGTCGGGTTTAAAAAGAAGCCAAGATTAAAATTTATTAAAAAATGATTATAAAACCCCTGCAAACCGCCGAAGCAGTTTGCTGGGGAAAAAGAGGTGATAGATGTTTACTACTCTAGAAGAAGAACCCATTTATAAAGTTTTCGGTGAGTTTAGTATCTGGGAGTAGTGACTTTAATTTGAAAAGTTTTAAGAAGTGAAAATGGTTACTTCTTAATATTTGAGAGATGTGTTAATATGAAAGCAGTAGTATCCTTATTTGTAATTATGATTTTAGCTTTTTCTATAGCTGGAAGTACATTAGATTCAGAGATAGAACAATTAAACACGGAATTATCTGGAAAAGAAATTCCTTCTCCAATAAATAAAATTCTTGGCGATGAAAGAGTAAACCTCCATTTTGAACTTAGTGACGGAGATAACGTGATTTTAGGTATGATTACTGAGAAGAACATGTTTTCTAGTTTGAAAATTGGCGAGTTAGATAACCCGTCATTAAACGTTTACACCACGGAAGAAGTGATTAAAAGCCTTGAAAGTTCAGAAAATCCATTTTTAACATTCCAAATTGCACTTCAAGAGGGAAAAATTCGTTATGAGCCGGTTGGAATTATTAATAAAATCAAGTTTGGATTAATCATACCTTTACTAAGTAAAATTAGTAGTTGGTTTACAAGCGATAAAACTGAAAAAGTTGAGGAAAAAGAAGAGATTATTGAAGAAATTTTGGTTGAAAAAAAAATTCCTGAAGAAGAAAAAGTAATAGTAGAAGAGGTTGAGGAAAAACCAATTGAAAAAGAAATAGTTGTGGAAAAGGTTGTAGAAGAGCCAAAAACAAAAACACATATTGTAGAAATGATTAATGATGGGTTTAGTGTTAATGGCACCTTGAGTGTTGAAATTGGGGACACGGTAACTTGGAACAATGTTAGAAGTGGAACTTTCAAAAAAGCAATGGTTTTGGGAGCGCAGAAATGTTCACAAATTAAAAGTGGATTCCTTGAACCAGGAGAATCTTTTAGTTGGACATTTGATACGGTTGAAACATGTACTTTTGTTGATGGTGTTTTAACTACTCAGTCAATGAAAGTAGAGGTAAAATAAGATGAAATTAAAATTATTAATTATATTGGTATTGGCAGTATTAATTGTAGGATGTGCGGAACAAATTGTTGAAGAACCCGTAATTGAAGAAGAAAGTAATCCACTCGAAAAACAAATTGATCAGGTACAAGAGAAAATTGCAGAAGTGGTTGAAGAGAAAGAAGAACCCATAGTAGAAGAGGTTATAGAAGAACCACTTGTTGAAGAGATGGTAGAAGAAGTAAGTGAAGAGAGTGGAACCACCCACATTGTTAAGGTTACAGTTAAAGGATTTGACCCAAACGAGATCACAATTAAAGTTGGAGATTCAATCCAATGGGAAAATGCTAGAAGTGGAAATTTAAACAAAGCACTAATTCTTGGATCTCAACAGTGTACAAAAATAAAAAGCAAAATTCTTCTAATAGGAGACACATTCACCTGGAAATTTGATAAAGCAGAAACTTGCACAATGGTTGATGCAATTACAACAACACAAATCATGAAAGTTCGTGTGGAGGAGTAAAAATGAATATTGGGTTTTTTGAACTTGAACCATGGGAAAAAGAGATTTTACAAAAAAGTTTTCCAAAAGATAATCTCTTTTTTTCAAGTAAAAAAATAGCGGAAGGAAGAGTTGGAAAACAAGCTAATTTAGATATTGCTGTTGTTTTTGTCAAATCACAATTTAATAAAAAGGTCTTAGATAAATTACCAAAAATAAAAATGCTTGCTACAATGAGCACAGGTTATGACCACATTGATTTAGAGGAGTGTAAAAAAAGAAAAATCACTGTGTGTAATGTTCCAGCTTATGGAATTAATACGGTTGCAGAACAAGCATTTGCATTAATATTATGTTTAAGTAGAAAGATCATTGCAGCTGCAAATCAGACTTCAAAAGGAACATTCAGACAAAAAGGATTAAGAGGATTTGATTTAAAAGATAAAGTGATTGGAGTTATTGGTACAGGAAACATTGGTAAACACGTTATTAAAATCGCTAATGGATTTGGGATGAAAGTGATTGCGTTTGATGCATTTAAAAATGATAAATTACAAAAAGAATTTAATTTTAAATATGTGCCTTTAAACACTTTACTCAAGACATGTGACATTTTAACAATACACATACCTGAAAATAAAGATACCCATCACCTGATTAACAAAGAAAAGTTAGCACTAATGAAAAAAACAGCTTATTTAATCAATACTTCTCGGGGAGGGATTGTTGATACCGATGCTTTAACTAAAGCATTACAAAAAAAGCGGATTGCAGGTGCAGGATTAGATGTTCTTGAAGAGGAGAAAGACATGTTTAATGGTGATAATGTTGTTGCAAAAGACATTGGAAAAGAAGAGATGAGAACTGTTCTTGAGAATCATATTTTATTAGAGATGCCAAATGTGATTGTAACTCCACATAACGCGTTTAACACACAAGAAGCGATGGAGCGGATCTTAGACACTACAATCAAAAACATTAAAGGGTTTAAGAAAGGTAGAAAAATCAATGTAATACAGTAAAGATTATAAGTTTCTTATTCTTTTTTTATTTTTATGATTAAAAATTTAGCTTTAACATTTGGCAGTGAGACTAAAGCACAAGAGATAGTATTTTTGTTAAAGGATATTAAAAAAGTTGTCAGGCAAGGATTTTATGAAGAAGAGCTAGAAAAAGTTAAAAGGTACTGTGAAAAGGAAAAATTGTTTGTTGTAAAATCAAAATTTAAAGTTCTTCTTACTGATGAAGAGAACTATTCTAATAAAGGTATAAGAGTCAAGAAAGATGATAAACGGTTAGGGATGTACTTCATTTATATTTCTAAAAATGAGCAAAAAGCGTGGTTATCAGCATATTATGAACTTATTGGGAATGATGCTGCCCTAGGAGAATTATTAGGATATCCAGGTTGTTGCATAAAATACTTTTGTGACCATTTTAACGAGAGAAATACAAACCCTGAACAAAAAAGCAACGACATATTTACAAATATTTCTAAAAGAGGAGAAGATTTGGTTTTAATATCTCATTTTCCTTGTTCCGCTGAATGTCAAGAGACAATTTCCTTAGCAAAAAATAATTTAAAAATATTAGAAGAAGTTGATCCCAAAAGAACTGCCGAACTAATTTCTGCCTTGAAATAAATTAAATTAATAAAACAAACTAAGAATTAAAATTAACTAGCTTGAAGTTTTCTTCTTCTTTTGGCCTTCTTCATCTTCTTACGTTGCCACTTCCAACGCATCTGGCCTTTCTTTTTCCATCTTCGTGAACTTCTTTTCATCTAATTGGCTTGAGATATGAGGTATTTATAAAGGTTTTGGAAATTGGCATTGTAAAATTCTGAAACACAATAAAATCAGATAAGAGGAAGAATTTGTTGTTGAAGGGGAAAGGACATTCTGGCATCCCTGGAGACAAATACTTTTATAAACTAATTTTTCTTTCTAATTAAAAAAAGAGGTATTAAAATGATTATTACTAGTTGTGGCAACTCTATTAACCTAGCTAAACACATTGCTAAAAAGTTAAAATGTAAATTCTCTCCTTTAACGGTTGGAGCATTTCCCGATGGAGACATATATTTAAAATTTAACACAGACATAAAGGGCAAGAAAGTAGTAATTGTCCAATCGTTTCAACCTCATCCAGACATGTCTTTATTTGACGTTATTTTTGCAGCAGAAACAGCAAAAGACTTGGGAGCGAAGAAAGTGATTCTTGCAGCCCCATATCTGGCTTATATGCGGCAAGATAAGCGTTTTAACAAAGGCGAGTGTGTTTCTAGTAAAGTAATGGCAAAGATGTTAAATAACTCTATTGATAAGATCTTAACGGTAGACCCGCATGTTCACCGTTATAAGTCATTAAAAGACATTTTTACAATCCCTGCAAAATACCTAACTGCAAATACTTTGATTGCTGATTATATCCAAAAAAACTTCAAAAACGAACTAATTATTGGACCAGATTGGGAATCTTATCAATGGGCTGAGGCGATTGCCAAAAAAGTTAATGTTGAAGCAACAGTACTTAAAAAAACAAGGTTCAGTTCAAGAAAAGTTAGTGTTAAAATGGTTAAACCAGTTCCAATTAAAGGAAAAAATATAGTTATAGTTGACGATATCATCTCTACTGGTCACACTGTAATTGAAGCTGGAAAAGCAGCAATGAAATTAGGAGCAAAGTCTGTATCAGCAATAGGAGTTCATGGATTATTTGCTGAAAATGCAATTGAAAAGTTAAAGAAAGCAGGAATCAAGAGGGTCATCACAACAAATTGTATTGAACACAAAACTAATAAAATTGATGTTAGTTCTTTAATCATTGATGAACTCAGGCGTGAAAAACCAAATAAAAAAGGTAAATTTAATAAGTAAAAACTAAAACGGTTTTTGTTATGGTTAGAGAAAAAGCAGAAATATTAACAATGATGTTTATTGACATTGTTGGATATACAAAAACTACTTCTGAACTAAAAAGAGATACATTCCATCAATTACACGACGTTTTTGATAGTATTTCATTATCTGTATTTAAAACATTTTCCGGAAAAGTGATTAACAAAGTGGGAGATGCTTATTTAGCAACTTTTAGATCTGCAACAGATGCAGTACTTTGTGGGATAGAACTACAAAAGCAATTTAAAGATTATAATAAAGAATACAAACCAGCTAAAAAAATAAATATCCGCGTTGCATTACATACCGGCGAAGTTGTTGCAAGAGGGAAAGATATTTTTGGAGATGCTGTTAACACTGCTGCTAGGATAGAAGGGATTGCAAAATCTGGAGACGTTGTTTTTAGTGAAACTGTTTACCACGCAATGAACAAAAATGAGATACAATATACTTACATTGGGCAAAAGCGATTAAAAGGACTAAAACGTCCATTAAAATTATTTAGAGTAAAAAAAAGGTTTGATTCTATAAAGAAAGGGAAAAGAAAAGCAAGTAATTTCTTTAAAAAAATGATTTCTAGAATAATAATAATTGCTATTATAATGGGATTAATTTATGCATTAATGTACTTATTTAAAATATTAAATATTTAGAATAAATAAAAGAATTATTTCTTTTTAACGGGAGCTTTTTTCTTAGGAGGAAGAATTTTTTGATACTTCTCTTTAATCTCTGCTAATTGTCCAAATTTTCTTTTCAAATCTCCAAGATTACGACAATCAACAATTAACCCATTTAGTTCAATATCAATTGAATTTGTACCAGGAACAATTTTTGCTTTACTAAGTTCTTCCTTCTTAAAAAAACTTAGGACTTCTTCTAAGTGTTCTTTATCTGGTACGGACCAAAGTTCATTGTAAACATGTAATTGGTGTCTTCGCTGGTATGTTTTGAAAAGTATTCCCATTTTATGTATTAAAAGTTGCTTTCCTTTTTAAATCTTACAATATAAAATAAAGAATTACTGGAAGTATGAGACAGCCCATGAGATGATTTTTACCAACCTTCCAAGAAGAGGCAAGGATTCCAATGGAGGTAGCAGTTAGTAAAATGATTAATCCAACAAACCCATCAAAGAGAATTGTTAATAGAGTTATGAAGAGTATAATTGAAAAAACAATTTTAGCATAGTTTATTTTTACAATAAATTTGGAAAAAGTTTTAGATATTTTTATTGCCAAAATGGATGCTATTCCCCCAACAATTAAAGCAATTGCTAAGAATAAAATCATTTCTTGCATCCCGATTTCTCCAAGAAGTTTATTCACAGTAAGGATTGCTCCATTCCTTGCTTTATGTAAAACATAAGCTGTTGCTATTGAAATTAACATATTTGCGGTATTAATTCCACCAACAAGAGAAAGAAAACCTTCATCACCAATCTCTCCAACAACATTTGTTGCGACTATTGCCGCTTGTGAAGAACCAAATCCTGGCAAAAAAGCAGCGATAAACCCAACACTTGAGGCTGCGGAAACAGATTTGACAATATTTCTTTTTGAGATTGTTAATGGTTTTTTCAAATCTTGTTTGGGGATTGTTGATTTTTGTAATAGACTTACCAAAAGAATGGAAAACCCGAACAATCCTGATAAGAGCGGAAACAGAGGTTGATGTAAATTAGGGACGCTAAAAACAATTAATCCAAGAGAACCAGCAAGAAGAAATAATGCTAAACTTTTAATTCTTTTTCCGCTATCCTTAATAATCATATAACCCATAATTAAAGATAAAATGTACCCAATAGAACCTTTAACCAAAGGATATATCTTTTCCATACTGATAATAAAAATAGGGAATAAAAGAATCCCTATAATTAAACAACCCAAGGAACCGATGATAGTATAAACAATGGCATTATGTCCCTCTCCTTGTTGTAAAAGTCTATGCCCTGGAAGAACGTTCAACTCTTGTCCCGCATCTGGAGCACCGAGATAAATACTTGGGATGGAATCTAAAAAAGTATGAGTTAAAGCAAGACTAATGATATAAATGCCAACAATAATTGGAGAAGTAATAGTTAAGAGTAAAGGAGAAAGTGAAAGAACTATTACAGAAATAAGATTAACATGAATTCCTGGAATTAAGCCTGTTATGACACCTGAAATAATTCCAAAAATAAGTGCCACAAAGGCTTCTACAAACATTGAAGAGAGTGATATATGTAAGATGATTTAAGAGTTTCATCTATACAGTTAATGTTTCTTCACCCAAGAGTGACGAAATTAACGAAAGATTTATAAGCAAACTTAACCACACGAGACACAATGAGACCATTAGATGAGATTGTTGAAAGAGGAATGGATTTAGCAACTTCTTTAGCAGGCATTCCAATATCAGCAGACCCAAAACAAGTAGTTGATAGGATTGCAGAAAAAAGTTCAGAAGTTCTAAGTGCACCAACTCGAATTATTCCTCCACGAGAGTTTCGAGGAAAAACTAATGGTCGTTTAGCTGAAGAAGATCTCCAATATATGATGATTGGCAATGTTAATACTAAAAGAGTAGAAGCTCTTATTCCTTTACAACATCAAGACTATGGAAATCTTGGAGCACTTGTTCTAGACTTGGGAGATTTTGAACTAGGAGAAGAAAATAGAATTCAAGGAGTAATGACATATCTTGGACAACATGCAGGACAATTAGTTGCATTATCTAAAGCATTACAAAAAGAGACGATGAAAGCAAGATTTGATAAGCACACCGGGTTAATGAACAAAGGATATTTCTTAGAAGAAGTTATGCCAAGAATAGCACAACATGCCAAAGATAATCCAACAGAACCAATCTCGTTATTAATGTTTGATTTGAATAGATTTAAAGGGATTAATGATAGATATGGGCATCCTCATGGAGATAGTGTCCTTAGTGAAATTGGTGATATTGTTAATAGCAACATTTACAGAACCACTGACTTAGCAAGTATTTATCAAAGAAAAAGTGGATCGCAAAAACCCAAAAGAGACGATACAGAAGTAGTTCGTTATGGTGGAGAAGAGTTCGTATTAGTATTATTTGGAACCGATTCTAAAGGAGCACAAATTGTTGCAGAAAGAATTTATGGAGCAATCAAGGATCATACCTTTTCAACAGAAGATGCAAATGATAAAGGGACATCAACTTATTACCCCTATGAACCAAATCATGTAACCACGTCTATTGGGATTGCAACTTTCCCTGGAAAAGTAATTAACGCCGAAAGTTTACTGGATAGAGCTGATGATATGTTATACCAAGCGAAGGATATTCAAAGAAGAAAAGAAAAAGCCCTTGAAAATGATGGACAATCAGCATATAACGCATTACCATTACCAATATTAGCTCTTTGAAAAAGATTAACTTTATAAATATCTTTTTCTTACTTTTATATAAAAGATGGTGACTATTAGTGGTGATATTTTTATTCAGTTAGGATTAATTACTATTATTGCTGCATTAGCTGCTTTTTTATTAAGATTAATTAAACAACCACAGATTCTTGCCTATGTGATTGTTGGAGTTTTAATTACTCCTGTTTTCAAATTAGTTACCAATACGACAATTGTCGAGTCCATGTCAACTATTGGAATTGCCTTCTTATTATTTATCGTTGGAATGGAGATGGATTTAAAGAAACTTAAAAACGTTGCTTTAGTTTCATCAGTTGGAGGAGCAATACAAATTGCACTAGTATTTATTTTTGGATATTTAATTGCAATTATGTTAGGATTCCTTAGTTTAGAAGCATCTTACATTGGATTAATGTTAGCGTTTTCTTCAACAATGGTTGTAATGAAACTTCTTTCAGATAAGAGAGAACTTAACACATTACATGGAAGAATTGTGGTAGGTATTTTATTGTTACAAGATATGGTAGCTATTTTTGCATTATCAATACTAACTTCAATTGATGGTTTTGCGTGGTCAATTTTTGGAGTTTCTGTAATTAAATTTATTTCATTATTTGCGATTGCATATTTACTTAGCAGATTTGTATTCCCCAGATATTTTCGTTTTGCAGCAAAGAATGAAGAATTATTATTAATTTCATCTATTGCTGTTTGTTTTGTTTTTTCTTTGGCATTCCACTTCTTAGGGTTTTCAATTGCAATTGGTGCATTCATAGCAGGAGTTGCTTTAGGAAACTTAGACTACAGTTATGAAATTATTGGAAAAATTAAGAGTTTAAGAGATTTTTTTGCATTACTATTTTTTGTTTCCTTAGGTATGGCCTTATCATTAAGTGTGCTAAAAGACATGTGGTTACAAATAATAATCTTACTACTCGCAGTAATGTTTTTAAAACCGTTTGTAATAATGTTAATCTGTTCTTTGTTTAAATATACAAAAAAACCATCTTTCTTAGCTTCTTTATCTCTTGCTCAAATAGGAGAATTTTCTTTAATTTTGGCAGCACAAGGATTATTTCTAGGACACATCTCATCAGAATTATTTTCTCTTACGGTAATTGTTACTATCATTTCAATTACCTTAACTTCCTATTTAATCAAATATGACCATTGGTTTTACAGGGTATCAGAAAAACCATTAAAAATATTTGATGCATTTACAACTGAAGGATTAGAATATTTACCAAGTGAAACGAAACCAAAAATTATCCTTTGCGGACATAATCGAATTGGTTATAGTATTTTAAGAAGATTGAGTAGAGTTAAAAAGAAAATCTTAGTGGTAGATTATAATCCTGAAGTAATTAAAATGATGGTAGAAAAAGGATACCATTGTATTTACGGAAATGTTACTGACGAAGAGATTGTCCATAAAATGGACCTGGAACACATTACTATGTTAATCTCCACAGTTCCAGAAGTTAAAGACAATCTATATTTGATTAAAAAAGCAAAAGGAGTTAATAAGAAAGTAAAGATTTTTGTTACTGCAAATGAAATTGAAGAAGCATTAAAATTATACAAGGCAGGAGCAGATTATGTTATTTTACCACACTTCTTAGGAGGAGAGCACGTAGGAAGCATCATTGAACAACATAGAAAAAAACAAATTAATCTTAAAGAAGAACGAGAAGATCACATTGAAAATCTTAAAGAAAGGAAAGATGTTGGCCATGAACATCCCAAAATTTAAATGAAAATAAAGCTTATTCAAAGGGGAATTTGTCAAACTCTGCAAAAAATTCTTTGCGTCCATTTCTTTCTGGCTCGATGAGATTTGTACAAGGATAGTCTAAATCTTTTTCAAAAAACTTAAACAAATAATGGAAAAAGAGAAGTTTATCTTTTGGAATGTGTTCAATTTTATTTTTATTAATTAATCCACAAAAAAACATAACTAACTTTTCTAAGTCACTTAACTTTATCCCTAAGGCATAAGCTTCCTTAGCATTAGTTTTCCGTATGGAACTAGTTGAAGGTTTTTTCCTACAAAATTTTTCAGAAAGATTTACCCTCCTAGCAATAGCATAGATTTCACTTTTAAATATCCCACCAAAAGGATAACAATGAGCTGCAGCCCCACCTACTGCATCTCCCCCCATTATCGCCCATTCAGAGTATGGTCCGGCGAAAAGTAAACGTAAGTTGTATTTCAAAGCTAATTCACAGGCCAATCCAGATCTAACGCGATTAGCAACATTATCAACCATTTGAGTTTTTAATTCAGGCATTGTTTCATAAAAAACCTTTACTGCCTTAGAGATATTAATAAAGTAATACTTCACACCTAATTCCCTACACAATTCTTGAGCATCATTTAAATCATTTGGATTATTAAAAAAATCAACATTTGTGATTAAACAAATAATACTTTTAGAACCGTATCGATCCACAATTAATTTTAGTAATAACGCAGAGTCAATTCCTCCACTTAAACAATGTAAAAACCTCCTTTGTGTATAATTTAAAATCTGCTCATCTAAAAAATCATAGATGTAAGAAATTAACCAAGTAACATATTTAGAAGAGGAATCGCAATATTCTGACAAGTTCCCCACCCCTTAACTCTGGAGGAAGTTCAATTCCACCAATTGAACCACTCTGTTTAACCAAATCTCTTAGATAGGTTATCTCCTCATTAGTAACGTGGACCTGATCTAAACCCAGAATTTCTCTTTCCCTAGTTTCTCCTTTAATCTTAGAAGCAACAGCATAAAGATCCACTAACAGATTTTGTATTGTTAAATCATAACCAACCCCATACTTTTGAGTCAAATATCTTTCAAGATATTGAAATCTCGTTTCTTCTTTATCCTTCTTAAGTTCCCCTAATTCCATTGCGCTACCATAATGTCCAATCAAAAATCTATGGGGATTATCCGTAACTTCAATAGGATAAAAATCTCTTTTGGGGTTGTACAATTGTTTCTTTTTGTTGTAATTCATCACTTTAGTTAATGATACAATAGTACTTAAGGAATTTGTAACTATTGTAATTACAATCGTAACTTTTTTAAAAAGAAAAAGATTCTCTTTTACTGATGGACAATGTTATAGATTCGTTGAAAAAGTTTGGAATGACTGACTATGAAGCTAAAACCTACAATGCATTGATGAATTTAGATATTTCAACAGCAACAGAAATAAGTAAAGAATCAAACATACCAAGAGTACGTGTGTATGATGTGTTATCATCACTTGCAAGAAAAGGTTGGATAAAAATTATTGAAGATACCCCTTTAAAGTATACTTCTTTGCCATTAAAAAATATCAAAGAGAAATTAGTGTCCACCCAAAATCAAATAATTAAAGCAGGAAAGTTCATAGAAGGAGAGTTAAAGTCCAACACCAAAGAAAAGGAATACTCGTTAAGTAACACCTCTAACATTATTATCACCACAAAGGGAGCCATCAATGTACTTGTTGAAGAAATTAAAAGATCAAGGAAAGAAATTACTATTTCCTATCTTAAGAACAAATGGTTTGATTCACTTTTTCCATACTTAAAATTAGCAAAGAAAAGAGGTATAAAAGTAAAGGTGATTCTAAATGAAAACGAACATAATATTCATTTACAAAGAAAATTAATGACAATTGGAAAAGTTAAAGTTGGAATAGAGAACCTCCCACACGGGAATCTTCTAATAGATCATTCTTTTTATGCGAATTTATATTACAACAATGATCAGTTACAAATAAATACGCTTGGTTACAGTAAGTGTATCTCATGCCTGAAAGCTTGGATAAGAAGAGAATGGGAAACTATTGAGTACATAAAATAAAATAAGAAAAAATTAAATTAAAAAATTATAATTTTTCTTTAGCTTTTTCCATTAAAGGTAAGATTGCCAAAACTTCTTCTTTAGTTAATCTACCTAATTTTGTAAAAGTAAATTCACCCGCAGCATTTTTATTCTGTCTTGTAACCTGCAACTTTGGTGTTCCTTCATTATAAGAAAAAACCGCAACAGTAATTTTACTAGTTTCCATTTCAACAGATTCAGAAAATAATTCCTTATCTAAACTCTTATCAAAGCCAGCCATTTTTTATATTTCCCCCAATTTAAGTGTAAACACACTATTTAATATTATTTTACTATTATAAGCGCCAGATTTTAAAAACATTTCTAATAAAAATGATTATTATTAAATATCTAGGTTAACTACTTCCTTTGCGTGTTTTTGAATGAATTCCCTTCTTGGTTCTACTTCATCACCCATCAAAACAGTAAACATTTGGTCTGCCGCAACTGCATCTTCAACATTAACTTGTTTTAAAGCCCTTACACTAGGGTCCATAGTTGTGTCCCAAAGTTGTTTTGGATTCATCTCTCCGAGTCCCTTATAACGTTGAATTCCAACATTTTCTCCCATCTCTGCCATTAATTTTTCTTTGTCCAGATCATTATATGCATAAGCCATTTGTTTCCCTTTCTGTAATTTATACAAGGGAGGCATTGCAACATATATATGCCCTTGTTCCACTAAAGGTGCCATGTAACGATAAAAAAATGTTAATAATAGGGTCATAATATGAGAACCATCAACATCAGCGTCAGTCATAATAATTACTTTATCATATCTTAACTTTGCAATATTAAACTCTTCTCCAATTCCAGTACCAAGAGCAGTAATAATTGTAACAATTTCACGATTTTCCATAATTTTATGCAATCTTGCTTTTTCTACATTTAGAATTTTTCCCCTTAATGGTAGAATTGCTTGAAATTCTCTGTTCCGGCCTTGTTTTGCAGAACCACCTGCAGAATCTCCTTCAACAAGATAAACTTCACATAATTTTGGATCTTTATTTGAACAATCAGCAAGCTTTCCAGGCAATCCTGACCCTTCTAAGGCGCTTTTTCTTCTTGTTAGTTCTCTTGCTTTTCTTGCAGCTTCTCTTGCTCTTGCTGCATCTAAGCTCTTACCAACAATCATCTTAACAACTTGTGGATGTTCACCAAAATAAATATTCAAAGATTCACTAACAACTGAGCTCACAATACTAGTCACTTCACTATTTCCAAGCTTAGTTTTAGTTTGCCCTTCAAATTGAGGTTCTGGAACCTTTACAGAAATAACTGCTGTTAAGCCTTCTGTAATATCTTCTCCGCCCAATTTTACATCAGCCTTAGAATTAACTGCCTTAACAAAATTATTTAATACCCTTGTAAGGGCCATTCGGAATCCAGATAAGTGAGTTCCACCTTCAATAGTCTGGATATTATTTGCAAAAGAAAAAACGTTTTCTTGATAACTAGAGTTGTAACAAAAAGCAATCTCTACGGCAACATCATTTTTTTCCTTCTCAATATAAATTGTTTCATGCAAAGGGTTTTTGTTTTTATCAACAAACTCAACAAATTCTTTAATTCCTCCATCGTACTTGAAAGAATCCTTTTTATCTTCTTTTCTTTCATCTTTAAGTTCAATTTCAATTCCCTTATTTAAGAAAGCTAATTCTCTAAGTCTTTTGGCTAAAATATCATAATGGTAAACTGTTTCTGGAAAAATATCTGTTGATGGTTTGAACCGAATTGTTGTTCCTGTATCTGGAGAATCTCCTTTGGTTTCGAGTTTATTTTGTGGAACACCTAATTTATAAGTTTGACAATGAATTTTACCATCTCTTTTAACAGAAACATCTAATACTTCTGAAAGAGCATTAACAACGGATAAACCAACACCATGTAATCCACCAGAAACCTTATAGGTAGATTTGTCAAATTTTCCACCAGCATGTAACTTAGTTAGAGCAACTTGAACTGCAGGAACTTTTAATTGAGGATGTTCTGCTACTGGAATTCCCCTACCATCATCAACTACAGTAATAGAATTGTCCGTATGAATAATAACTGAGATTTTTTTACAATGACCTGCAAGAGCCTCGTCAATGGAATTATCTACTATTTCATAGACAAGATGATGTAATCCACGCATTCCCGTGTCTCCAATATACATTCCTGGTCTTTTTCTTACAGCCTCAAGGCCTTCAAGAACTTGAATCTGTGATGCACCATAATCTGATTTTTTCTCTGTTTCTGGTTGGTTTTCTTCAGTCATTGTTATATTCAAAAATTAAGCATTTATGTTCCTCTTTTATCGACGGTAATTAATATAATATAATAGAATATAGGGCTTTATAAAGATGTCGGTTCTATACCTCATCGGTACGCCAATGAGGAATAACTTCAATATCTCTAGATTCTTCTCTTCTAAGATAACCTTCCCAAGCAATCATTGCTCCTTGGTCACCTGCAAGATCCATTGGAACATTATAAAATTTAGCATTTCTTTCTTTACACATAAGACCAAGCATCTCACAAAATCTTTTATTAGCCCCCACTCCACCAACTAAAAGTAACTCTTGTTTATCATTATGGGCCATAGCTCTTTCTGTAACTTCAGCAAGCATAGCAAAACAGGTTTCTTGGACTGAAAAACAAAGATCTTCTTTAGAAATTCCTTTTTGGAGTAATTGTTCACACCTTGTAAGAATACCTGAAAAACTCATATCCATGCCCTTAACAATGTATGGGAGTTCAACATATTTGCCTTTTTTAGCTAATTCTTCAATTTTTGGACCTGCAGGAAATCCCAAGCCAATAATTCTGCCGAACTTATCTAGCATGTTTCCTAGGCCAATATCGAGCGTTTCTCCCATCACCCTATACTTGCCGCCCTCATACACAATTGACTGCGTATTAACGCCAGAAACGTACAAATAACAAGGATCTTTAAGTTTGTTGTAAACTTTGCCAATACTAAGATGAGCAACACAATGATTTGCACCAACTAGCTTCTTTTCATGTTTCCTTGCCCAAGCTTTAGCAATATGATAACCCGCCCACAAAACAGGATCTAATCCTGGACCAGCAGAATAAGCAATAAATCCAATATCTTCCCAAGAAACCTTAGCTTCTTTTAATGCACGTTTTAAAACACCTTCGGCCATATTTTTATGGTGTTCCGCTACAAGGTCAAGAATCATCCCCTTATCTTTAGAAGTATACATTTCCTTAGCATTAGAAAGCACCTTACCTTTATCAGTAACAATACCAACCCCAAATGTATGTGCCGTTGACTCTATTCCTAAAATAATCATATAATGGGAATTAAAAGAAGTACTTTAAAAATGTTACTTGTTTATGAAAAAATAAACATTAATTGATAATTAAAAAAAAAGTTAGAAATAAAAATGTTAAAAAAAAATTAAGCAATTACTTACTTGAAGATGCTTGTCTTTCTAAATCACGCTTTTTAGAAACTGCGTTACTTGCATGACTCAATTTGTATGCAGCAATGATTTCTTCAGCAAGAGAATCTTCAATTTTCTTTTTCTTGTTAAAAGATTTAACATACGCTCCCTGAACCATATATCTTAAAGCAAGATCTATTCTTCTTTGAGGTGCTACATCAACAGCTTTTGGATATCTTGCCCCACCATACTCAATTGCAATTACTTCTTCACGAGGAGCAGCATTTTCAATTGCTTTAACAAGGATTTTCAAAGGATTTTCTTTAAGTTGTTGTTCACACTTTGCTAATGCCCTTTCAACTACTGTAAGTGCTTTATCTTTCTTACCAGTATTATGCCCAGAACTCATAAAATGCTTTTTACCTTTATGTCCAGAAACCATTAACTTAGTAGCTAACCGTTCTACAATAAAGGTGTGAGATTTATGAAATCTGTTTCCAGCATATCTTGCACCAGTTTTTGGCATAATTCGGGGTTGCAAAGTAATGTAACCTTGTAAGCCAAGATCATTAACCTTAACTCCTTCAGCTTCCCATCGATTGAAAAATTTAACTATACTCATTTTAAGTTTACCTTCTTGCTTTTTCTAGTTTACCACGTAATAGTGCGTTTAAACTTTGATCATTAACTTTAAGAACTTGCCATCTGACTCCAGGAATGTCTCCCTTAGCTCGTCCCATCTTACCACCAATACACTCAACAATAACTTCATCGTGCTCATTAATTAATTTTTGAGCACCATCACCAGGCATAAAAGCAGTAACTTGTTTACCATTTTTAACAAGTTGAACCCTAGCACACTTTCTCATTGCTGAGTTTGGCTGCTTAGCTTCAATTTGAATTTTTTCTAAAACTATTGCTTTTGCTTGAGACGCTCCAGCTAAAGGATCATGTTTTCTCCTCAATTCAGTTTTGTTTTTAGCGAGATGTTGTGATCTTCTTTTCTGCAATTTTTTTGCAGCTCCTAATCCTCGGGACTTTTTTGCCATTTTTTTATATTACCTTAACTTCTTCAATACTAAAAAAGCGTTTTACCGCCCTGTTTATTAACTTAAGGTTCTTGCCCTCCCTGCCTATTAATAAACTTTTTGTTTTTTTACTAGTTTCTTTGATTATAATACAGTTATCTTCCTGTTTTATTTCTTCAACTTTTAGTGGATAAATGGCATTTTTAACAAAGCCCTTAACATCATTTTTAAATTCAATGACCTTAATTTTCTTGCCTAGTGCTTCTTGAACTTTCTTAATGTTTGAGCCACCCTTGCCAACAGCTTTACCCAGCTCACCAAAACCAACAATAAAATAAATTGTGTCGTCGTCTTGAAAAGAGTCTTTTACTCGTGCTTTAGTAATTCTTTCCATTACCAATGATAATCCGAGACTATCGGCATCGAGTTTTAAACGGGCCATCTATTCCTCAATAATACCTAAAACTGCAATAATAAAATTTTTCTTACAAAGTACACCAAGTTCTTCATTATTCAATCCTAATTTAATTACTGGAGTATTAGCAAGTCCTGCATACGTTTGGATGTCTTTTTCAACACTAGCACCAACATTACTAGCTAAGTAAACTTGTTTCAAACTGCCTTTTTTTAGCTCTTTAACAACTCTATCAGTACCGATAACGCCCTTACCATCTTTTACTTTTTCCTTCAAAAATTTAATGTCTTCGCTTAGTTCTTTTTTCTTTGCCATAATAGTTTCACCATAATTATTTCATTTTTGTAATTAATCCAGGTAACCCTGTCCCGATTGGAACCGGTTGATTAATCATAACATTTTCTACGACTGAAGTAAGGTAATCAATCTCTCCTTCTAATCCAGCATTAATTAAATGTTTTAAAGGAGTTTCAAAACTTGCTCGTGCTAATACACTTGCTTTTTCACTTACAACACCATAACGAGTAATACCCTTTACAGTTCCAGAAACACACATTAAATCAGAAACAAGCATAACGTGCCTAATATCAATATTTAACCCTTGTGCTTCAACAACCTTGTAAACTTCGTGAATAATAGCTTGTCTTGCTGCTTCAACTCCTAAAACAGCCCTAATTTCATGAATATCGTTACTGGTAGTTCTTAGTTTATCTACACCATCTAAATCAAGAACATCTTTAAGATTTGTTCCAGAAGTTAATACAATATACTCTTCTCCACGTTTAACAGGAAGTACTTGACCTATATTTTTAACTCCTTTAATTCGAATAGCTCTTAATTTTTCTTTAACAGCATATAATTCCTTAAGATCGTCCGCTTTTCCTTTAGTAGACAATAAAAGTTCATTTTCTTTAACTTCAAAATTAATTGTTTTGGCCTTTGCTTTAATTAATTTAACAATGTCTTTAATGGTTAAATCCTTATCTGCAATAATTTCATTATTTAATGTTATTTTTAGAGTTTGTTCAAAAATATTTAATGCATATTCAGATACAAGTTCACCAAAAGAAGTTTCTTTAAGTTGTGATGCAAAAACCCTTACTTTTTCAACATTAGTATTAATTTTTTTATCCAAAAATATTTCCATAGATGGTGTTTTAATTAATTTTCTAGAATCAAAAACTTCAATAATCCTAGGCAGACCAGTTGTGATATTCATCTCTGCAACCCCTGCAAAATGAAAGGTATTAAGCGTCATCTGGGTACCTGGTTCTCCAATACTTTCTGCACCAACTAATCCAACACACTCTCCAGCATGAACAGTTGCTTTTTTATATGCAGCCAAGGTACCATCTAAAACCTTGATCAGATTTTCTTTGCTAACATTTCCAGGTACAGATTCAGTAATCTCATTTAATATGGACTCAGGAAGCTTATCAGAGTAACCTTCAATTAATTTTTCGTGTTCGGCTTTCATTTTTTTATTCCCCTATAACTTGCTGAATAATTGTTTTTACATCAATTACACCATTCTTAGTTTTTGAAACGTCTAATCCATCTTCACCATAAGAAAATTGTACAACCTTACGGCTGGCATCTCTAACAGTGCCATCATAATCAATCTTAAGATCTTGCATTGCGTTAGATAGTCTTCGATAAAGATAACCAGATTTAGGCGTTCTTAATGCAGTATCCATTAAAGCGTCTCTACCAGTCATTGCACCAAAGAAAAATTCATTTGGTTTTAAACCACTCTTGAAATTGTTTCGAATAAATCCTCTTGCTTTAGGACTCAAATCGTTTTCACCAAAATAAGAGAGAGTACGACCCTTAAAACCGTGATCAATCCTACCGCCACGTAAAGCTTGCTGACCTACAACCGCAGTCATTTGTGCCATGTTTAAAGGATTACCTCTTGCACCACACCGAGCCATTGTTATTGCAGCACTGTTCTTTACTTGTTTCATAGCAGTGTCTCCAGACTTGTTTCTTGCTTTATTTAACCCACTTAAGATTCCTACTTCTAAAGTTTCAAGTACGGTTCTTCCAGGTAAAGGAACTAGTTTACCAGCGTGAAAATTCTTAATCAGCTTATCAACATCTTCTTCTGCCTTTAGTACTACGCCTTGAATCTCTTCTTTAGTTTCTGTAGGTAAATCTAAATCACCAATACCAATTGAGAATCCTCTTCTAGCTAAAACAGTGATACCTAATTTAGAAATTTTACCAAGCAAGTCCGCAGTATATGCAGGACCATAAACTTCGTAAATGTTTCTTAACATTAATCCACTTTCTTGACCAAGGTTTGCTTTATCCATATAGCCAGTCTTTAATTTACCATTAACAATTTTAACTTCATTTCCACTTTTATCTTTACCTAAGAAAGAAAAGTCTTCTGGTAAAAGCACTGAGAAAACTTCTTTTCCGTCTAACTTATCTTTGTTTGGTAATTTGGAAAAATCTTCAACACCACAATTATACAATAAACTTGCAGCTTCAGACCTTGTCAAAACAAGTTCTTTAGTTAACAGATAGTTACCAGTAATTGCATCTTGAATACAACCAACAACACTAAGCCCATATCTTGGAGAGATAATTTGAGTATCTACCAACATTAAAGTTAAGGCTTCTGCCCTTGCTTCTTCATTCTGAGGAACGTGTAAGTTCATCTCATCCCCATCAAAGTCCGCATTGTAAGGATTACATACAGCAGGATTTAAACGAAATGTTCTACCAGGTAAAACTTTAACTTTGTGACACATCATACTCATTCTGTGCAAACTAGGTTGTCGATTAAATAAAACAACATCACCATCAGTTAAATGTCTTTCAACAATGTATCCTTCTTCTAACTCTTGTAAAATCTCTTCCTTAGTTTCGTCAGTAATACTTTTTCTTCGTCCATCTTCTTTAATAATGTAATTTGCTCCAGGATACGTTTTAGGTCCGTTTTGAACAAATTTTGTTAAGTGCTCTTTGTTCCATTCAGTTATTCTTTCTGGAATTGTTAAATGCATTGCCATTTTTTGTGGCACACCAACTTCATTAAGATTAATAAATGGATCTGGACTAATAACTGTTCGTGCAGAAAAGTCTGTTCTCTTACCTGCAAGGTTATGTCTTAACCGACCTTCTTTACTTTTAATCCTTGTAGCAACAGTTTTCAAAACTTGACCACCACGATGCCTAGCTGGAGGAAGCTGAGGCACACTATTATCAAAAAAGGTAGTTACGTGATATTGTAACAAGTCCCATAAATCTTCAATAATAACTTCTGGCGCACCAGCATTAATATTTTCAAACAACCTTTGGTTAATTCTAACGATATCTCCTAGCTTATGAGTTAAATCGTCTTCACTTCTTTCACCGGATTCAAGAGTAATACTAGGCCTCATAGTTACAGGAGGAATTTGCATTACAGTTAGAACCATCCATTCAGGTCTGAACCCTTTAAAATAACCAAACAAGTTTAGATCTTCTTCACTAAGTTTTTCTAATCTTGCTCGAACTTCAATTGGACTTAATCGAATCTCATTTTCATAAAAATTGTAAGGTTTTTCTAGTTTAATTTTTTCCTGTTTCTTTTCACAATGAGGACATTTTTCTTTAGTTTTATATTTTGTAAGAATTTCTTTAATTTTTTTTCTTCGTCCTTCAAATCCACTTTCTTGGCCTGCTAATTCAATAGCACCCATGTAACGAGAAACGTTTGCTTCAGGAATTAATACCTTACCACAGAATTTACAGCTAGATCGCAACAAATCAAAAACTTGTCTTACAAATTTAATTTGAATTACTGGTCTTGCGAGTTCAATGTAACCAAAATGTCCAGGACATTCTTTTAACTTTTGACCACAGGTTTTACATCTCATTCCAGGATCAATTACACCTAGACGAATGTCCATCAAGCCACCATCAACAGGGTAACCTTCTCGGTCGTAAAGTTCTGGAGTAACAACTTTTGCTGCCGCTAAATCCATGATTTGTTTTGGTGAAAAAATACCAAAAGTGACACTATTAACTTTTTTGTAAACTTGGCGATTCATTTTTTAACCTTCCATCTAGTATTTGTTAATTAGGTTTAACTTTGGATATATCGTTAAACTTCTAATTTCATCAAGCAATAATTTAAATGCATAACTCATCTCTACGTAACTCACTTCAATGTCTTCTCCACACATTAAACAATATTTTCTACCCTTGTACTGGTCTTCAACAGCTACTAAACCACACTTTTCACAAACAGGTAATATTGCTTTGTCTGAATCAAATCTTTCTTTCAACAATAATGAAGCACCGTGAGCAATAAATACATCCTTCTCCATCTCACCAAGACGTAATCCACCTTCCTTAGCTTTACCCTCAGTAGGTTGTCTGGTTAATAATTGAATAGGACCTCTTGCCCGAGATTGCATTTTATTAGCGACCATATGTCTTAATCTTAAATAATACATGTTTCCAACATAAATTCGAGCGAGCATTTGTCGGCCAGTTCTTCCGTCGTAGAAAGTTTCAGTACCATCCTCTCTAAAACCAAGTCCTAACAACTCTTTTCTCATGTCTTCTTCTTTCTCTGCTTCGAACAAGGTAGCGTCAACATATCTTCCTGCCAAAGCTCCAACTTTAGCACCAATTAATTCTAGTAGGTGAGAGACAGTCATACGAGAACTGATACCGTGCGGTGTAAAAATTAAGTCAGGAACAATACCTGATGCGGAAAATGGAACGTCGGGAGACGGAACTAAAATTCCAGTAACTCCTTTTTGTCCGTGTCGTGAAGTAAATTTATCTCCAATTTCGGGGATTCTTTCTTCTCTTAATCTTACTTGTACTAATCGGTTACCTTCTTCATTTTCAGTAATTACAACAAAATCAGCAATACCTTTTTCTCCGTGCTTTAAACCAACAGAACTTTCTCTACGGATTGCAGCAGATAAATTGTATTCATCTAAACTACTTAAAAATCTTGGAGGACTTGTTCTACCAATGATAACATCTCCTTCGTTTACTTTTGCTTCGGGATAAAGAATACCATCTCCTTCTAGGAATTTGTAATCTGCTTCACTTCGGTAACCCTTAACATCTTTATCAGGGATGGAGATTTCATCAATTAATCCACCAGAATAACGTAATTCTTGTACACTAACTGGACGAAAATATGTACTTCTTGCCAAACCACGTTCAACAGATCCTTTATTTAAAATAACACCGTCTTCCATATTATATCCGTCAAAACACATAACAGCAACAACCATATTTTGTCCAGAAGGATGTTCAGCATAATCAGTAACATCGTGTAATCTTGTTTTAACAATTGGATATTGGGCATAATGCAGAATATTTGTATCCATATCCATTCTTAAATGATAATTTGCAGCATAAAAACCTAAAGATTGTTTTTGGTTCTTACTACCAATAATTAATCTTGAAGATTGGTTATAGTTTCCGAAAGGAACTAAGGCAGTTGTTATTCCAGTAATACTCCCAGGAGTAATTTCCATATGAGTATGTGCTGGAGTAATCTCGCCATCATTGTAACCAACAAGAGCATTTTCTTCTTCACCAGCGTCAAGATATTCAATAACTCCTTGACGAATTAAATCTGCCCAAACAATTTCTCCATCTGCAAGTTGTTTCAAATGTTTTTCTGTTAACAAAGGTTTTCCTTCCTTAACAATAATAAGGGGTCTTCTTGCTCGCCCTTCATCACACATAATGTGAATTTCGTTATTCACCTTATCTAACATAATATTTACAAACTCAGATAAAGTTCCACTTCTTCGTTGATCTTTAATATTCTCTACAAAAGTATTAACATCTTCTACAGATCCTACAAATCTTGAATTAATATAAACGTCTGCCATTTTATCTCCTAATTAACTTCTTTTAACCCCATTTCTTTGATTTTTTCTAGGATTTCGTTATCATCAACACTTTGTGAAATTGAGCACAACATAGCCATATTTTTTCTTAAACCAATGTTAGTACCTTCTGGTGTTTCTGTTGGACAAAGCCTACCAATATGAGTACAGTGTAATGCTCTTGCATTAAAGTTTTCTTGGCTTGAGGATAATGGACTAACAACTTTTTGCAAATGAGAAACCATTGCTAAAAAATTATTACGATCCATCCTTTGCGAAACTCCTTGTCGGCCGCCAACCCATTCACCGGTTGCCATTGCAGAGTATAACCGAGAAGTTAAAAGTTTATCACGGATTATAACTCTGATTGAAGGAAGTTTTCCTCGTTTAATGATTCTTTGAAAATTGTAAAGGATATCACTTACCAAAATTTTAAAATTAGTACGGAATAACTCAATTAACAAATCTCCACTTAATCTTAATCGCTTATTCATATAGTGGTCCTTATCGTCACCATCTCTAGTGCCAGACCTAACATCAATTAACTTTTTCCACATTTTACAAAGATTCTTAGATTTAATTTTGTTACTTCCAGAATCAGAAGGTATGTTTGGGAACAAATATTTGTCAATGATCTCTTTTGTTCTTTCCATCCGAATTTCTTTTGCTTGAGCAATACCAATTCGTTTAGAGATGTAATCAATTGCATCATCTTGAGTTTTAATGTCAACAAATTCAAGTAAATTTAAAACAACTTCCTCATAATTTTTCTCTTCAGAAATTGCTCTCATAATATCTTCATCTTTATTTAATCCCAATGCTTTAAGAACTACAACCACTGGCATGTTTTTTACTCTAGTGAAGGACATATAATAAAGACCATCTTTCTTACGTTCAAAAGAATGAGGGATTTTATAGGAACCCTTAGCTGCGAAAAATCTTCCAGTAGTTCCCTTAGCAGTTGTTTCAACTATGAAATTATTAGCGGCTAAATCTTCTACATTAACAATAACCCGTTCAGTCCCATTAATTACAAAATATCCACCCGGATCAGTAGGGTCTTCTCCGCGTTTAATTAATTCTTCGCGACTTAGACCGTCTAGATTACAAAATTTGCTTTTTAACATAACTGGAAGTTTACCAACATCTGCAAGAAAACTTTCACGTTGGACATCATTAATATAGGTACTTACTTCTAAATAGATAGGCGCGTAATAAGAAATTTTTCTTAATCTTGCTTCCATTGGAAAAATTGCCCTTTTACTACCATCAGCTTCAGTAATCTCTGGCTTACCAACAGTAATTCGGCCAAACCTAATTTTAAAACTGTCAATGTTATGAGGAATAATTGCAGGTTCTGCTTCTTTGTTTTCTTCAATAACTTCCTGCATTCCCTTTTCTATAAAGTTGTTGAACGAACGAATAGTGCTGTCAACAAACTTTTTCTCTTCGAAATATTTTTTGATTAAGATTGATCTGTCTGTCATAATATTCACCCTTCAATTACTGTTCGATAATACGTTGATGTGCCTGCGGTTTTACTTTCTCTTACTATTGCAATTACGTCTCCAGGCTTTACACCAAGGGAAGCGATTGCAGGATCATCTTTGCTAATTTTTGGCAAAGAGTTAACGTCAATGTGGTATTTTTCCAGAAGTTTATTTTTCTCAGAATCGCTTAATTTTTTATGTTTTGGGACTAACTCATGTAATTGTGCCATTTTATTTTTTGTCTCCTATAAATATGAGCGGGCCGGAAGGGATTTGAACCCTCGACCGCCTGATTGCTTCCGATGGAAGTTACACAAACAGATTATTCGTTTGTGCTTACCTTGACTTAAAAGTCAGGCGCTCTACCAAGCTAAGCTACCGGCCCACGATTTTAAGCGCCCTGGCCGGGATTCGAACCCGGGTCGAAGCCTCGACAGGGCTTCATGCTAGGCCGAACTACACTACCAGGGCATAATAGTTTTAAAGCGTACCGTCTACAAGTAAATTGGATTATTCCTTATAGAAGATATGCTTGGCCATTTTGTGAGATAATTTAACGAGTCGTTTATAAAGCTTTCGGGGAAAATTGAATTGAGAGAAATAGTACAAGGTATATTATTCAATAAATAGGTTAATTAGTAGGAGAGAAAAGTCCCCTCACCCGGATTTGAACCGGGGATCTCCCGGTGACTATAAGGCTGATTGTTTTTCATATCTAGTCGTTAGGACAAAATCAAACAATTTCTACAGCCGGGCGTTCTAGCCACTAAACTATGAAGGGTTAAATTAACCAGAATTAGAGTCTGTTTATAAAAGTTTTTATACGAGAAAGATTTACCAAAGATAAAGAGAGGGGATTTAATGGGAAAAAAAAAAAAAAAAAACAGTAGAAATTGAAACTAATAATAACAAAATTGGGAGTTGGTCGTTTTTAATTGGAATTTTTCTTGCAGCAGTATTAGGATTAGGATATACTGGAAATTATCACACAGAGATACTATGGGCAGTATTTTTACTAGGAATTATAGTAGGGATTTTAAACATACCAGTGGAAGAGATTTCAGGATTTTTAACAAGTTCTACAGTTTTAGTACTAGTCTCATTTTTAGGGATCCAAGTAGGGATATTTGATGCAGTTGCACCCGCGATAACTAACATATTAAAGGGAATTCTAACATTGTTTGTTCCTGCAACAATAATTGTTTCACTAAAAGCGATTTTTATGTATGCACAAAAATAAATTTTTTTATTTTCTTTTTTTAGTTTTGTTCTAAGAAATTAAATTAAAAATGCGGCGGCCGGGAGTTGAACCCGGGTCACAGCGTTGGCAACGCCGTATACTAGGCCACTATACTACCACCGCATCTAAGGAGAAGGTAAAAATCTCTTATTTATTAAGATTGTGGTAAAAAAGGTGGCCCCACCGGGACTTTCAAACCAATAAAGGAGACAAGTCATCCCCCTAAGAGACTTTTGAACCCGGGACCACTGCTTGTCCAAGGATAAATGTATAGAGTACACCCATATAAGAGCAGCACTCCACCAAACTAAGCTATGGGGCCATTAAACCAAAGGAGAATCAAGATCCTTTAAAAAGATTTTCTCTATTTATAAATAAATGATTTTTCCTACCCAACAATTAGTACAAAACTATATAAAGCCAAAAAATAAGCCTCTTTTATAAACAAAGTAAAAAAAAGAGGCGATTATTGAAAAATGAATCTTAATCAGGTCAAAAAATTAATGGACCGTAAAAAAACTTCCCATAAAGGAGAGAATGGCCACACCCTAATTATTGGGGGTTCTGAAGAATATGTTGGAGCTATAACTCTAGCAGGATTAGGAGCATTACGATGTGGATGTGATTTAGTAACAGTTGCTGCTCCAGAAAGAGTAGCGTGGACTGTAAGCAGATACACACCTGATTTGATTACCCATAAAATCAGAGGCACAAATTTTAATATTAAAAATGCAAAAGAGATGGTAAAATTTGCAGACAAATTTGACGCGGTTTGCTTAGGTAATGGAATCACTAGAAAGGCAGACAAATTTTGTCAATATTTTATCAAAAAATCTTCAAAGTTAAAAGTTATTGATGCTGATGCATTAAAATCAATGTCCTTTAAGGATTTTCATAATTCAATATTAACTCCACATGAAAATGAACTAGAGATGATGTTAGTAAATAGTGGAAAAGAATTTTTATTGCCAAAAATAAGAAATGCAAATGCAAAAGAAAAAGCAGACATTTTACAAGGGAATTTAAGATATTTTTTACAGAATAATAATGTTTTATTATTAAAAGGACCAACTGACATAATTCTTTCCAGGAACAAAACTGCTTTTAACAGAACAGGAAATCAAGGGATGACAAAAGGAGGAACTGGAGATATACTTGCAGGACTAGTGGCAGGATTTTTAGCCAAGACAAAAGATTTGTTTAAAAGTGCAGTTGCAGGATCATATGTTAATGGCTGGGTTGGAGACCAATTACTAAAGAAAAAGAAAGGATATAGTTTTATTGCTTCTGATATTGTTGAAGACTTAGAAAAAATTAACAAAATTTCTAAAAAAGAAATGATAGATAGAAACTTAATGCAAACCAAAGCGCCAAAAGAAAAAACGATTAAAAAATCAGTTAAGAAACCAGTTAAGAAAAAAGTAGTGAAAATAAAAAAACCAATTAAAAAGAAGGTTGTTAAAAAAACTGTCAAGAAAAAAGTACCAGTAAAAAAAAGAAAAAAGAAATAATTGGAAAATAAATTTAAAACACTAAACTTTCTTTCCATTAATTATAATGTATTGCCAAAGCAATCCACGTTTTCTTTCTACCTTAACCTTAAATCCTGAGTTTGCAAATAATTTAATTAATTTTTTATCGTTTTTAATCCAAGAAACATTAGGGATAAAATAGAAGAATTTATCATAATCTAAAAAAACAATATCTGCATTTTTCTTGACACGTTTTGCTAAACTTTTCAAAATTCTTTCTGGATTTTGCATATAAGAGAGCATACCAACAGAAATAACATTTTCAACCTTTTTAGGAAAATTCAATTTGAAATCATTTAAATCAGGATGATGGTGGACAGTAACATGTTTAATTCTTTTAGTCCGTTTATTAGCAACCATAACTTTATGCAAAGATAAATCAGTTGCGTAAATTCTACCAGTAGGCCCAACTAAAGGAGCTAATTTTTTTGTTAATGTCCCAACAGAACAACCATATTCTAAAACGGTTTTTCCCTTTAATTTTTTTAAATCCTTGATCAATTTATTTCTGATACTAAAAGGAAAAAATAGTTTTTCACCAAAAACAACAAAATAAGATAGTTTCTCATTAACTTTTATAATGGCATTAGGATTATAAAACATCTCTACTAGGAAATAGAATGGAACTCCTAAAATAATAAAAGAAACTGTCAACATAAGCACACTAATTGCAACACTCCCCTCTATTCTTATCCAGTTTGCAACTAAAAATAAGATTCCGAAAACAAATAGTATGGGAACAACTCGACCAAATGGGGCCTTAAACGGACGTTCTAAATGTGCTTCTTTCTTTCTTAAAATGGGAACTGCTAACAAGACTAAAGAAAGAACAACAAAACTAATTAGTACATAAATCAGATATATAGTTCGATAAGGGTCACCCCACTCAACAATATATCCTCGAAAGATAAACCAAGAAAAAAGAGCAACAACAATTGTTTGAAAATAAACGGCCTTGTAGGGAGAGAGATATTTAGGGTGTAATTCTGCAAAACTTTTGACAAATAATTTATCTCCGGCCATTGCTCGAATTAGCCTTGAACCAGTAATGGGCCATGCAGCAGCAGCACCAATGATTACTAAATACATTCCAAAAACAACAAAGTTTTGCCCAATTGGACCCATGGTGTTTAGTGCTTGAAGTGCAAAAGGACGAGCATCATTTACATAATCGTGATATGCCACGGTTCCAAGTGAACTAAAAACATAAAGAGACATAATTACTCCAGAAATAATCATCCCAGTAATCAACACCCTATGCAACTTTTTTGGTTCTTGAACTTCGTTTGCCATGTAACTAACAACTTCAAATCCAAAGAACGCTTCACTAATTAATAAAATTGATAAGAACAAAAACGACATAATTGTTGTTCCTTCATGACGGAAAAAAGGTTGCATCATTTCTAAATTGAAGGGGCTCACCATATTACCAGTAAAAAGTCCAGGCACACTAATAAAGGAAGGTAGAGTCATAGCAACTACTACAACCGTCGCGATGATACCAAAAACCACTAACATGGTAGAACCAGCATCTATTCCTCGAAGAGCAAGATAATTTAAAACAAGAATCCAAATTCCTGCAAAAACTAAACGCAAAATAAAATAATGGGCATAAGTTGTGGGAATAAAATATTCAGCAGCAGCAACTACTGCAAGGGCCATCCCAAAATTTCCGGCGATCCAAATTAACCAACCAGAAAAAAATGAAACTGTTCTTCCATAAGCACGCTTACAAAATTCATACGTTCCCCCAGAGGTAGGGTGCAGAGTAATTAATTCTCCCACATAAAGCATCATTAACGTAGCGATAATAAAAACTGCAATCCAAGCAATAATGGAGGCGGCCCCGGAAGAGATAACTCCCTGACCAGGTAAGTAAAATAAAGAACTTCCCAAAATCGAATTAATTAAAATAAACAAAATTACTGTTTTGCTTAATTTTCTTTTTCCAGTTGATTTGTGAATATCTATGCTTGGAGAAATTTCTTTTTTAGTGGCTGATTTTTTTATTATCGTGCTTTTTTTTGAAGGGGTTTTTTTAGAGCTGTTCTTTTTAGAGGTATCTGTAATAATATATTGCCAAAAATCTTTTAAACCCATCATTAACCTCTTTTTCTTTATAAGTTATTTTTTTATAGTTTATAAATTTTGAGGTGATGTTTTTTTGATGGAAAAATGAGTTAGACGAAGAGGATGTAAGTTTAAACTTTTTCTCCATGTATAAAAATATGGCGCCAAAATAAACCTCTCTTTTTAGTCATCTCTACTTTAAATCCCGCAGCCTTAAACATACGTTTAATTTTCTTCTCATCACTAATCCAAGGCACATTAGGAATGAAAAAGAAAAATTGGTCATAATCTAGAAATACTACTCTTCCCCCCTTCTTAACTTTCTCTCCTAGGTGTTTTAATACAATTCCTGGTTTTTGTAAATACGATAGCGTTCCAGTTGAAACAAGTGCATCAAATTTTGGCATTTTAACCGTTGTTTTAAAATGATTTAAATTTCCATGATGATAAAACTGAATATGTTTATGTTTTTTCATATGTGATGCTGCAATACGCACATTATGTTCAATAATATCAAAGGCGAAAACCTTTCCACCAGGTAGAACTTTTTTCGCTAATTTTCTAGTAATTGTTCCAACAGAACAACCATATTCAAGGACATTTTTTCCAGATAAATTTCCAAGCATTAAGAATATTTTTCTTTTTAAAGTTAGAGGAAAAAATAAATTTTCAAAAATAACAAGAATGTAAGAGAGTTTTTCATTCACCCCCCGAATTGCTGCTGCATCATGATACATCTCAACTAAAAAGTATAGTGGAATTCCCAAGAAAATTAAAGAGATTACAATCTTAACAATATCCCAGGCCCCAGGAGTATGCGTTAACCACATTCCAATTAAGAAAAGCATAAACAAAGCAATAATTATTGGCCCAACTTTTCCAAAAGGGACAGTAAAATATCTTTTTACATTTGGTAATTTATATCTTAAAATTACTACACTTAGTAAAACAAAAGCATAGGCAATTAAAACAATTGGAACAAGAAGATGTAGCATAGTAGTATAAGAACCAGCCCCAACAATAACCAAAATGGTTGTTAAAACTGTTTGAAATATAATTGCTCGATGAGGAGTTAAGTTTTTATGATGAATCTTAGCAAAGTGTTCTAAGAATAATTTGTCTTTTGCCATAGCCAATAATAGTCTTGGTGCAGAAACTACCCAACCAGCAACAGAACCAATTATTGCTAAGTAAACCAAAATTGTAAACACACCACCACCAAAAACACCGTAATGTAAAATACCTAAATCTGAAAGTGGTGTTGCAGATTGCCCAAAAATTTCCCAAGGAATAACTCCAAGAGAAGTAATAACAAATAATAAACAAATTAATGAAATAATTACGGTACCCCAAATTAATGCTTTAGGCATTACTTTTTGTCCATCCTTTGTTTCTTCAGCAAGGAAAGTTGCTGTTTCCCAACCAAAAAAGGTTTCTGCGATTAAAAAAATTGTTATGATTAAGGCAGAAGGAGGAGTTACAAAAAATGGTTTAAAATTACCAAGATTAAATTTAAACAAACCAGGGATAGCTAAGGCTAGAATTGTTCCAATAGTAATGAAAGCAAAAACTACCAACATTACTGCACTAGTTTGCATACCTTTAAAGGCGATATAATTGAAAATGAAAATGAAGATTAACGAGATACCAATTTTCATAAAAATTGATCCTACTGGTAAAAGATACTGGACAGCACCAACAACAAGCATAGCAATTGTAATATTTCCTGCCATTACAGTCATCCACCCAATAATAAAAGAAAAAAATCTTCCATAGGCTTGTTTACAAAATTCATAAATCCCACCTGCTTTTGGGAACATTGAAGAGAGTTCACCAAAACACATAGCAATATAAATTGAAATAAACGAAAGAATAAACCAAGAAAGAATAGATGCTGGCCCTGATGAACCGGCACCAACAGCAGGAAGAAAAAATATTCCAGTACCCATAATAGAGTTAATTGTAATTAACAAAATTGATGGAAAATTTAATACTTTCTTTAACTCTGCCATATCATGCCTCTTTTGGTTATGGTAAAGAATTATGGTTTATAAAAGTTGTTAGGAGAGGAGAAATGAAAAGAGTTAAAAATGACAAAGTTTTAACTAATTAGAATATAGAGGTGTTATTATGGGATATGGATTATTAACTGGAATGTATCAAGCACCAGGAATAATGGTTTTTGGACTATTAGTTGTTGCTGTTTGGACACTTATTTGGAAGGGATTAGCACTATGGGATTGTGCTAAAAATGAACGAAAAGGATGGTTTATTGCAATTTTGGTTTTGAACACAATGGGGCTATTGCCAATTATTTATTTGATTTGGTTCAAACCAAAATGTGATTCTTGTAAAATTGAAGTACCAAAGCAGGAAAAAAAAGAAGAACCAAAAAAACCAGTAGCTAAAAGAGCTGTTAAAAAAGTAACAAAGAAGAAAACAGTTAAAAAGAAAAAGTAAATTTTTATTTTTTTAAATTTTAAATTCTTTTATTTCTAATATCCCTTTCTTAATTTTCAAAGCATATTCTTTTCTATCAGAAAATTTTGTTATTTTTGTGACGAGTTCAGGAAGCAAAATTCTTTCCCCTCGAAATTGAAGATCAGTAATAATTTCTTGCATAGGAAGGTCCATACTAAGTTCATCCACCTTAATTTCTTTCATTGCTTTTTTAGTTTCTTCCCTTGTTCTTATGGTAACAATTTCTTCAGTTTTCATATAAAGAAATTTTGCGATATCGTCAGCAATAGTTGGAACAACAGTACTTACACCTTGTAATCCTGGAGAAATATTAGCTTCAATTACTAATGGGCCGCGTGGACTTTCAAGAATATCTACACCACAAATTTCTGAACCAAGTGCTTTTGCGGTATCAAGAGCAATATTTGTTAATTCCCTTGTTAATTTAACAGATTCTCCAACACCACCTGCGTGAATGTTTGAACGTTTATCTTCTTTTTGTGCAGTTCTTTTCATCGCAGCAACAACTTTATCGCCAACAACAATCGCCCTAACATCACTCCCGCCAGTTTCGATATATTCTTGGATGATAAATGGCTGATTTAATACACCAAGTGCATCAAGCAAAGAAGCAGCAGAACTCATTGAATCTGCAAACATCACACCCTTGCCTTGAGTGCCTTCTGGAAATTTCATCACAATAGGATAATTAACCCTATTCAATAATTCTTTTGCTGAACTAACAGTGGCAGAAACATATGTCTTAGGCATAGGAATACCTTTTTGTTCTAAAGCGAGATGAGTTAAAAGTTTATTGTGGGCCACGGTAAAGGAACTTGCAGTTAGAGGCATATAAGGAACCTTACCTTCTAAAAGAGAAGCGATAGAACGTAATAGGTGGGCATATCTAAAAGAACCTTTAACATAAACACAATCATAATCATCCAATCTTTTTCCTTGGTAATAGATTCCGCCATCTTTCCCCAAACTCACTTCAATTTCTTTAAGTTGAATTTGTTCAACAGTATCAAAATAACTTTTTGCTTCCTCAGCAACCATTTCTGAACTTTTACTTCCTAAAGAGATTATAGCGAATTTCATGATTTTTCCTCCTTACAAGGGTCAATTAAAAAATTTCCTTCTTTTAAAATATTTTGTCCAATTAGGACTTGATAAGTCATATGGGCACGGTCTGCAAGCGTAAATTCCCCTTCAATTTCTTTATCTCCAATTCTTACTTTTGTTTTAATTATAGGTCTTCTTTTTACCCCAGAAGCAGATTTAACAATCTTAGTTCTTGTAATTGGACCTAATCCTAATTTTGCAGATAATTTTAAGTCAATGGATGATGCAGTAGCACCAGTATCAATTCTTGCAATAACTGTTTCTTCTGATTCAGGTCCTACAACGGTTATTTTTTCCACTAATCCCAAAATGGTACGCTTTTCTGCCATTCACAAAATACTTACTCTGGTTTTTATAAGGTTTTTGTAACCACAGCCAAAAGGTTTTTAAAGCAAATACTTCTTTTCAGGATAACATGCCCCTGTGGTGTAGTCCGGACTATCATTCTGCCCTTTCGAGGCAGCGACTCGGGTTCAAATCCCGGCGGGGGCACTTTTTATTTCTAACCACCAACCAACGCCAAAACAATTATAAATTCTTAATATACCATAAATACCATGCAATTAACAGACCAACACGGTGATTACATAGAACTAAACACCTTTCTAAAAATTAAAGGCATGGCAGACACAGGTGGACAAGCTAAACATCTAATCAGATCAGAAAAAGTAAAAGTAAACAACGAAATAGAAACAAGAAACAAAAAAAAACTTAGAAACAATGACAAAGTAAAAATTAATAATCAAGAATTTATAGTAAATTTATCTGAACTTTAGAATTTGGCTGTTTTTAATAAAGATAGGTGCGTTGAAGGAACGAATGCCTACCGTGCCCCATGAAGTTATATTCAGCGATATTTTCTTCTCCAAAGTAGCAAAAGCATATACATCATATATTAAATAGTAAAGCTTATAAATGATCTAAAAAAATGTTGGCCTGCAAAAATAATTATCGACGATAATTATGGAGGAATTTAAAATGAGTTTATTTGGATTTAATTTTGGAAATGCTGAACAAGTTGAAGCAAGAACCAATGGATTTACACAGGTAAGACCTGGTGCAGGATCAACAATTGATGGAACAGTTGTAAGTAGAGATAATTTAACGTTACTCCACGGGACGCAGTTTGAGACAGAAGGGTCAGTGTTGGGAATTAGAGATCGCCAAGGAAGAACACACCAAGTTGATGTTTATGGACCACTAAATGGAACAGGAGTGGGAATGGAAGTACATTACAGAGACCATTCTCTTCATGGGATGCTTCACCAAGAAATTGTTGAATTAGGAAGTGTAGGCTATAAACCAGCAATTGAGCATTTAACTCCTATGAAAGTAGTAAGACAAGCATATGGGGCAATTGTGGATACAGAATTTTAATTTTTTTTTCTTTTTCTTAATTTGGTTTTTTGAGAAGAAATAAAAAATAAAAAAATAAAAAACAGAAAAGGTTTATCTTTTCTTTTTAGCTACTTTCTTTTTAGCAGGTGCTTTTTTCTTAGCTACTTTCTTCTTAGCTGGAGCCTTCTTTTTAGCAGGTGCTTTTTTCTTAGCTGGTTTCTTTTTAGCTACTTTCTTCTTAGCAGGTGCCTTTTTCTTAGCTACTTTCTTCTTAACTGCTTTTTTCTTAGCAGGTTTCTTCTTAGCTACTTTCTTTTTGACTACCTTTTTCTTAGCTACCTTTTTCTTCTTGCCAACTTTTCTTCCTCTAGCCATTTTTGCCCTACAGACATTTCCTTTTTTGTCAATAAAATATAGAAATCCAGATTCTTTCTTAATACCAACTTTAGCTACAACTTTCTTCTTAGCCTTACCTTTTTTTCTACCTGCTCTACTCATCTCAGCGCAAGCAACATTTCCATTCTTATCTATAAAGTATAGATAACCTGATTCTTTTTTAATTCCGGTTTTTGCAACGACTTCTGCCATCATGCATCACACTCCTCTTTTTTTTCTTTTATATGAAAAACGTAATGTTTTCCTTAATGAGAAGTTAAATTTTTTGAGTATTTAAACTTTTCCATTTTTTTCCGTCGATAGACCGTCGGTAGAATTACCTTTTTAATAAAACAGAAGGAAATACAGGCTTAGAAACTGAAAAATCACCAACCAATTCTAGATCAGATAAATTTAAACAAGAAAAATCTTGGATAATTCTGGGACAAGCAGTATTAACCCAAACGTCAATAAAATTAAAATTTTCCATTTGAGCAAGATTAATTTCATCACCAAGAAAAACAAATACCTCTTTACCCGCAGAAATTAATTTTTTTCTAATTTCTGAAATATTATGCAATTGATTTTGTCCGGGTTTACTTGTAACAAGAAGTCCAATGACCTTACAGCTAAGAAATTTAACTAATTGCCCTTTTTTTCTTCCTTGTAGTTTCCTTAAGTAATCTTGTTCTAACACTTCGAAGTGTTTATTAAAAGGATTATAACAACAAACAGGTTTCTTATTCTCGTATAATAAAGCAGTTGGATGAAATTTTCCATCACCAATATATAAGAAGGCATCAAAGTCACCACTTTGAACTTTAACCTTAATAATATCACATCCCAAAATCTGTCCGGGATATTTATCATGTGTTCCTTTAAACAAAGTTACTTCCTTGCCTTCTTTTTTAAGATCCTCAACAATTTTTTCTTTGAAATTTAAAAACTGTAAGGGCATTGCTAAAACTAATTTTTTAGGCAACTTACTAACTACTTCATCTGGTAAGCTTAAATCACCAACGTACTTAGTTTCAACAAATAATCTTTTCATAGTAATCTTTTTATAGGTCTGCAATATAAACATTTCTATGCAATATTCTGAATTTATGGAATGGACCAGAACTTTTAGATCAAAGCACTTAGATTCAGTGGGGAAACAACTAATTAAAATTGGTGCTACAGCAAATCATTTAACTACCCTATCCCATATATTAGGATTGTTTGCAGTTTATTTTTTATTTCAGAACCATTTGTTTTTTATTATATTCTTGATTTTTCATCTTTCAGCAGATGCACTTGATGGGGTCGTTGCAAGGTTAACAAAACCAACAAGGTTTGGTTGTTATTATGACCATATTGGGGATCAGATAATTGCATTTTTCCTATTATTACGAGTGTACTTTTATTTAGATGATTATTATGTGCTAATAATATTAGGAATTTTTACTACCACAAATTTGATTTATTTTATTTCTAGAATGAGATTTCCAGTCATTTTTGTTAGGACCGGAACGGCAGCAACATTACTATTTTATCCACTTGCAACAACATTTATTCTTACAGGGATGTATTTGGTGGTAGGAGGATTTTTAACTTATTCATTAGCAAAACAATTAACCCATTTCTTAACTAATAAATCTTAATCAAAAGATTAAGAAAGAATTACCATTTGCCAGGGTTTATTTTTAACCAATAGCCAATTCTATTGAAAAGAATATGAAACAAAGGACTTACTATTAATAATATTAGTACAGTGCTTGCTTTTGGTACATAAATGAAAAATCCAAAAAACAAACCACCAAGAACAAAATCAAGCTGATCAAAAGGGATCCAAGGTTTACCAGGAGCAATTCCTGCCTTTCTTTTATAATAACTTTCTACTAAATCCCCAATGATGGCACCAAAGCCAAGAAGGAACCCAAAGAAGACAGAGATTCCAGAATAATCAATGATTGCCAATTTTGTAAATCCATAGGAATAAGCAATTTTTTGCAACCAAAAAATAAGACCACCAAATAAAGTTGCTAAAACAAGTCCACGCCAAGTTTTATTCTTCCCACATTTTTTTTCCCAAACAGGAAAATTGAGAAAAGGCAACCACTTAAATAACACAGGTACCATATTAGCAATGTAAGCTGGTAAGAAAAAATATAAACTTGCTAAAACGGTTAACCAAAACATAAGTGAAAGTAAATAGATTAGCTATTTAAATTTAACTCAACGAATTATTTTCTATATCTGCATTGTCTATTTTATTATGTATATTACAAAAGACTAAAAACTATTTAAACAAGATAGTTTTTGTTTAATCATAAAACACCAAATGTGTAATCAAAATTACATTTAACACCACATCTAGTGTTTTGTTACATCAAAAGGAGAAAAGGAGGGGGTACTAATTGATTTGTCCATTTTGTTCAAAAACTGATACAAGGGTTTTGGAAAGTAGAATTATTAACGATGCAGTTAGAAGAAGAAGAGAATGCATAAAATGTTCAAATCGCTTTACAACTTATGAAAAAGCAGAGCTACATCTAAAAGTTCTTAAAAAAAATGGTCGCGAACAAGAATTTGATATTGGCAAAATTGAAAGAAGCGTTGAAAGAGCCTGTGGAAAAATTGAACCAGAATTAATTGTTCAGCTAAGCAGAAAAATTGAGCAAAAAATTTTGAACAAAAAAGTAAATTCTGTAAAGAGTACAGACATTGGTAAAGTGGTCCTACAAGAATTAAAAAAATTCGATAAAATGGCGTATTTACGATTTGCTACCATTTACAAATCTTTAGACAACCCAGAATTGCTAAAAAAAGAGCTAAACACAATCACCAGGAAATAAAAAAAGAAAACAAAATGAAAATTGTTTTTTTTTAATAGTTCCTAAAGGAGGTAATTAAAAATGATAAGAGAGATTAGAAAAAGAGATGATACGACTGCTGAATTTGATATTTCAAGAATAACAAATGCCCTATTTAAGGCATCTCAATCTATTGGTGAAGGAGACCTCTGCTTAGCTAAGGAATTAGCACAAAAAGTCCAAGAATATTTAGAATTAATGGATGAAGAACTCCCAGACATTGAAATGGTTCAAGACTTAGTTGAAAAAGTTTTAATCGAAGAAGGACATGTTGCTTTGGCAAAAGAGTTTATTATATATAGGTACAGAAGGGGATTGGTAAGAAATGATTCATCAATTACTAATTGCAAAGGAGTTGATAAGTTATTAAAAAAAGATATTTACTTAAGTGCTCAAGCAATCCATGTATTAAACAATTCTTCACACTTAAACCAATTAGGGCAATTAATTTTTTTAGACCGTTATTCATTAAAATCTCCACAAAATGAAGTGAGAGTAGGAGATTTAGTGATTGTAATTGTTAAAGAAGATGCCAAGTATCCAAAAAAGGAATTAGGAATTGTTACTTCAATTGAAGGAGATTATGGGAAGTTTTATTTGATAAGCCAAGAAAAAGAATTTTCACAATCTATTGGAAAACTTGATCGACCAGAAGAAGCAGTATTGGATAGTTATAAGAGAGTTGCTAAATCTGCAGCATCAATTGAAGCAACCCCAGAGAAAAAAAAGGAATGGGAGAGGAATTTTCTTGAGGAACTAAAAAGCAAAAGAATTCAACCCGCTGGCAGAATTATGGCTGGCGCAAATGTAGATACTGATGGAAATTATATCTCAAACTTAACGCTATACAACTGTTACGTTATTCCATCTCCAAAAGATTCTCGAGGAGGAATAATTGATGGATTGAAAACTATGATTGAAATTATGTCCCGAGGAGGAGGAGTAGGGTTATCTTTATCTACATTAAGACCAAAATATGCATACGTTAAAGGAGTACATGGAAAATCTTCTGGAGCAGTTTCTTGGGGAGGAATTTATTCTTACGCAACAGGACTTATTGAACAAGGAGGTTCAAGAAGGGGCGCATTAATGTTAATGTTAGATGATTGGCACCCAGACATCATTGAATTTATTGGTTCTAAAAAACAAAAAGGAATGATTGAGAATGCAAACATTTCTGTTAAGATTTCTGACCATTTCATGGAAAAACTAAAGAATGATGGTACATGGAACTTGGAATTTCCAGACTATAGTGATTCTAGATACAAGGAGGCATATGACAATGAATGGGATGGAGACTTATTGAAATGGAAAGCAAAAGGATATCCCACAATAGTTTACAAGAGCATTAAAGCAAAAGACATGTGGGACTTAATTATTACTTCCGCACACAGAAGTGCTGAACCAGGCATTGTATTTATGGAACGATACAACAAGTTAAGTAATTCTTGGTACTTTAATCCAATAGTGTGTACAAATCCGTGCGGTGAACAAGGATTACCACCGTGGGGAGTATGTAATCTTGGTCACCTTTACTTAGCTTCTTTTGCAAAACAAAAAAGCACAGACCCATTAGGTGTAACATACGAAATGGATTGGGATCAACTGAAAAGTTCTGCGCGTAATTTAGTTAGATTTTTAGATAACATAATTGATCTAACACCATACCATTTCAAAGAGAATGAAGAAAATCAAAAATCAGAAAGAAGGATTGGCGGAGGCACATTAGGACTAGCAGAATTGTTAATTAAATTAAGAATAAGATACGGATCTGAAGAATCAATCAAATTCATTGATCGGCTTTACAAAACTATTACCGAAGAGATGTACTTATCCTCCATAGACCTAGCAGGAGAGAAAGGCGCATTTCCAAAGTTTGAAAGAGATCAATTTTCTGAATCGTTGTTTGTTAAACGATTATCAACAGAGATCCAAGATGGAATTTACAAAAATGGGATTAGAAATGTAACTTTAACAACTCAAGCACCTACAGGAACAGTTGGAAGCATGCTCGGAACATCTACTGGAATTGAACCATATTATGCGTTTGAATATTACCAACAATCTCGTTTGGGATTCCATAAAGTATTAATGCCAATTGCTGCAGAAGCAAAGCAAGAAGATGGATCTTTACCACCCTATTTTGTATCTTCAATGCAATTATCACCAGAAGGACATGTTAAGGTTCAAGCAACAATACAACGATGGACAGATTCTTCAATTAGTAAAACAGTTAATGCCCCAAGTGATTTTAATGTTGAGCAAACAAAGAAAGTTTACGAACTTGCTTATGACCTTGGTTGTAAAGGACTAACTGTTTATGTAGATAATTCTCGTTCAGAACAAATTTTATCTACCTCTGCAGATACGGAAGAGAAGAATGTTTTAAGTGCAAAAGGCAAGGAAGAACAAATTTCTGAAGTTAAGGCAGAAGTCAAGGCTAAGGACGAAAATGAAAAGAATGTAGTTTATGGTTCTTCTGTGGGGAATAGGTGTCCAGCATGTAAACAAGGTACAATGGTCAAGATTGGCGGTTGCACAGAATGTTCAAACCAATGCGGATTTAAAGGATCTTGCGAGATGTAATTTTTTTTCTTTTTTTATTTGAATTGAGGTAAGGAAAAATGGTCAAAAAAGGCCAAGTACAAGTTTATACTGGAGATGGAAAGGGTAAAACCACCGCATCATTAGGTTTAGCTGTAAGAGCAATAGGTCAAGGATACAGTGTGTTCATTATTCAATTCATGAAAGGAGGAGCCTATACTGGGGAATACATTTCTGCAAAAAATTATTTGCCAAACATTGAGATACAACAATTTGGAAGACCATGTATAAAGCAACAAAAGCAATTGAAAATTAGCGGATTCAATGGCCAAGAGATTCCCAACAAAGATAAAAAAATATTTGATTTTATCCGAGATGATATTGATTGTGGTTCTTGCAGATATTGTTTTCTTAATGATGATATCCAAAAAGATTATGTAGAAGAAGCATTTAAAAAAGCACTGGATGTAGTGATGTCCGGAAATTATCATGTTGTAATTCTTGATGAAATTAATGTGGCACTATCCTTAGGATTTCTTAATAGCGAATTAGTTCTAAATTTAATTAGTAACAAGCCAGAACATGTAGAATTAGTTTTAACAGGAAGAAATGTTCCCGCAGAAATATTACACGTTGCTGATTTAGTAACGGAAATGAAAATGCACAAACATTATTTTGATAAGAAGTTACTAGCAAGAAGAGGCATTGAATACTAGAAATCTTTATATAATTACAGTTCTGTTAAAAAGATATTAAAATGAGGTGTTAAAATAATGGTTGAAGAATTAAAAAAATTAGAAGAGAATACTAGGCAAGCAGTTAGTAGGGTTGCTGCAGAGTATAAATATGCAGTTGAGTTTAAAAAAGAATTAGAGAAGATTGAACACGAAGAGGATCCAGACAAAGCAATTAAAGAGGTTAGAAACGGCCTTCGAATTCTACGTTGGGTAGGTAGGGCTGAAAATAGAGTTAACCAATCTGAAATGAAAATTTTAAGCAATTTAGAAGATTTGGGTAAAATACTTCCTGCGGACCTTAAAACAAGAGAAGTTGATTTACATGAAAAATTAACTGTTGCAGAACGTAAGTTGGTAGAGTTAGCTTCAATGTTTACTGGAAAAGTAAAAACAGAATTACAAGATATAAAAACTGATGAAGCACTATTAGAGCACTATGAAAAAGATCCTGAAAAAGCCAAGCACATACATCACCACTTAACCCAACTATTTAAGGATGCGGAAGCTCACATTACAGAATTGATTACTTGGATTGGTGGAACAGAAGCAATTTTAAAACAGATTGAAGGGTTTGAAAAAACTTTAGAAGAACTTTCTGCGTAATTTTTTATTTTCTTTTCTTTTTTTCTTATTCTCTAGTCACAGAAGATTTATAAATCTTAAAGTAATAATAATCCCATGACAGAAATGACTGAAGAACAGCGTAAGGAGATGGAAGAGAAAATTAAAAATATGTCTCCTGAAGAGCTGAAGGAATTTCAAAAAAAACAATGTATCTTCTGTCAAATTATTTCTGGAAAAATACCTTCAAAAAAAATTTATGAGGATGAAAAGGCAATTGCTATCTTAGATATTAACCCAGCTGCTAAAGGACATGTTTTAGTTATGCCAAAAGAACATTATGCAATAATGCCACAGATGCCAGATAAAGAAGTTGCCCATTTGTTTAAAATTGCTAAAAAGATATCACAAATTATTCTAAAAGGATTAAAAGTATCTGGAACTAACCTTTTTGTTGCTAACGGATTAGCAGCAGGACAAAGAGCTCAACATTTCATAATCCATGTAATCCCAAGAAAGGACGGAGACAACTTATTGAAAGTTGAAGAAAAACTCGTTGATACAGAAATGCGTAAAAAAGTTAAGATGCTTGTTGAGAATGAATTTAACAAGTTAATGGGTATTAAGAAAAAAATTATTGAGATTGAAGATTCTAAAGAGAGCGAGGAAGTTGTTAAAAAACAACCCAAAATAAAAAAGAAGAAAGAAGAAGTAATTGAAGAAACTGGAGTGACTGAAAAGCAAGATGAACCTGGTGAAGAAGAAAAAGAAGACACGGAAGAATCTGAAGAAGATGAGAGTCCAAAAAAAGATGATGGAGACGCAAGTTTAGATGACATTGCTAACCTATTCAAATGAATTTAAAATCAAATTGAGGAATGAAAAGTGAAATGTGAATACTGCGAAATTATTGATCGTAACAATGATAAAGAGATTATTTATCAAGATGATGATGTAGTTGTTGCAGTAAAAGATTTTGTTACAATAACTGGGCAAATCACAGTATTTCCAAAAAAACACCTTACAATTCTTGAAATGGTTCCAGAAAAACTTTTAGAAAAATGCACAATAATAAGTAATAAAATTGGTATGGCAGTGTTTGATGGCCTTGCACCACAAGGAACAAACGTATTAGTACAAAATGGATTGGGCGCAGGTCAAAAAGTGCCACATTTTGGAATTGAAATTATTCCACGTAGAGAGAACGATGGATTAGATTTTCAATGGGAAGCAAAACAGTTTAGAGAAGATGAGTTAGATGCCACATTGATGACATTAACAGAGACACTAGAATCTTTAGGGCAAGATAAACAAAAAAACCAGCCAGAATCAAGTGAAAAAATAGAAAAAACAGGGAAAGAGAAAAAAGAAGAGAAAAAAGATAATTATTTACTTAAATCAATAAGAAGAATTCCTTAGGGCTTTTTTAATCTTAATTTTGGCGAACTTTTTCCAGTAATAACATCGAAAGTTAAATTTTCAACGTTTTCTAACATTTCTTTTTTTTCAGATTTTTCTAATTCAATCCTTTCAATAAAAATATCTAAACGACGGTCCTTAACGTAACTAATTTTCTTTCTACCACCCATATTAAAGCTAAAGGAGAGAGGATTATATAAAATTTATCTTGCAAAAATCATAAAAAGTTTATTAGACAATTTAGTGCATGAAAAATCTTCACAATATTTATAAAGATGATGAACCACAAAAATAGTATGGAGATTGACTTTTATCCTTTTGATTTTGAGTACAAAGTAAAGGAAGATAAAACATATCTTCATATTTATGCAAAGTTAAAAGATAATAAAAAAATTTGTGTTATCCATGAATTTAAACCATACTTTTATGTTAAAATTAATGACATTGATACCCAAGAGTTAGCTAAACGGTTAAAGAATTTTGAGATTGAAACAACAAAAGATATTCCCAAAATTGTTTCATGGGAAGAAACTGAAAAAGAATTATTAGGAAAGAACCAAAAATTATGGAAAGTCAAAGTCAATTATCCTAGGGCAGTTTCAATAATTAGTAAAGAATTAAGTTCTTGGGGTTTAGATTGTTATGACACAGATATTCTTTTTATTCACAGTTATTTAAGAGACAATAAAATTTTACCAATGACTTTAGTTAAAGCAGAGGGGAAATTTCAGGAAAATTATGATGACGGCCACAATAATGGAGAATTGAAAATTCCAGCGTTCATTGCAGATAAGATTGAGCAAGTAAACACAGAATCAATGGTTCGCATTAAATATTTGGCAGTAGATATTGAATGTTATTCTAAACATAAAGAAATTTTACCAGAACAAAATCCAATATTAATGATTGGTTTTTATGGAATTGATGAAACAGGAAATGTGTTTAAAAAAGTTTTAACTTGGAAGGATTACACAGACTTAGATTATGTAGAAAAATTAAAAGATGAAAAGGAGATGTTACTGCGGTTTAAAGAGATCATTAATGAGTATCAACCGGAAATCATTACGGGTTATTTTTCTGATGGGTTTGATTTCCCATATATTAGAATAAGAGCAGACAAATTTAATGTCAAATTAGACTTGGGATTAGATGGATCTGAATTAATCACCTCAGGGAAGGCAGACAGAAATATTGGAAGTAGCAAAATTAAAGGGATAGTCCACATTGACATTTTTAAATTTATACGTTACATTTTTGGAAAAAATCTCAAAACAGATAGTTATTCTCTTGATGCAGTTGCATCTGAAATTTTAGGGAGTAAGAAACACGAAGTAGATCTTTCCCTGCTTGCTCCAGCATGGGATAACAATTCTAAAGAGTTAGAAAAATTTGCAGAATATAATTTACAAGATGCTAAATTAACATTAGAATTATGTGAAAAATTAATGCCAGACATTATTGAGTTTTCTAAAATTGTTGGATTGCCTATCTTTGATTTGATTAGAATGCGTTTTAGCAAATTAGTTGAGAGTTATATCTTAAAAAGAGCAATTGAATATAATGTGTTGGCACCAAACAAACCGGGAAAGGCAGAGATTGAACAACGGTTTGAAGAAACATACCAGGGCGGATTTGTTTATGAACCAACTCCAGGGATGTACAAAGACATAATTGTTTTTGACTTTAAATCATTGTATCCAACAATTATTACTGCCCACAATATTGGCCCAGAAAGTTTAAAATGCGATTGTTGCGAAGAAGACATTGTTCCAGAGAAAGAAGAATATTGGTTTTGTACTAAGAAAAAAGCATTCTTACCAGTGGTTTTAGAAAATTTAATTTTACGTCGTTCAGAAGTTAAAAAATTAATCAAGGAGAAGAAAGGTGAGGTGAAGAGTTTAGAAGCAAGATCTTATGCATTAAAAATTTTGGCAAACTCATTTTATGGATATATGGGGTTCTTTGGAGCAAGATGGTATTGTTTAGAGTGTGCAAGATCAACAACCGCGTATGCAAGAGATTATATTAAAAAAACAATTGATCAAGCAATTAAAAAGGGTTTTAAAGTAATTTATGCAGATACAGATTCTTGTTTTTTACTTCTTGGAGATAAGAAGAGAGAAGAGGCCTTTGCATTTATGTATGAAATTAATCTGGACCTGCCTGGACAGATGGAATTGGAATACGAGGGACAATATCCAAGAGGGATTTTTGTTGCAGCAAAAGGGAGCGATAAAGGAGCAAAGAAAAAGTATGCATTAATTGACCAAGAAGGAAGAATGAAAATAACTGGTTTTGAAACAGTAAGAAGAAATTGGTCTTTACTTGCTAAGGAAGTACAAAAAAAAGTTTTAGGTTTGGTTCTTAATGATAAGATAGAAGAATCATTAAATTATGTTAGAGAAACAATAAAAGAATTAAATTCTGGAAAAGTTGAATTAGACAAACTAATCATTAAAACCCAGATCACTAAAGAACTGTCTGCTTACTCTTCAATTGGTCCGCACGTTGCTGTTGCTTTAAAAATGGAAGATAAAGGAATTAAGATTGTCCCTGGGATGGTAGTGCAATATATTATCACTAAAGGAACAGGATTGATTAGAGAGAAAGCAAAGCTTCCAGAAGAAGTTAAAGAATATGATGCAAATTATTATTTGAACAATCAATTATTACCCTCAGTATCTAGCATTTTCTTAGTTTTAGGATATAAAGAAGAAGATTTACTAAATGAAGGAAAACAGGAAGGGTTAAGCAAGTTTTTTTAGTTATTCCTAACTTATCCAATAAATTTATATAATCTAATAAGAGAATGTTTTCTATGGAAGTTGGCGGACAAGCAGTAATTGAAGGAGTAATGATGCGGAACAAAGAAAAGTTCGCAGTTGCTGTTCGTACAAAAGAAGGAAAAATTAAAGTTAAAAAAGAAAAAAGTACAAATTTCCCAAAGTTCTTTAACGTATTTTTTATTCGAGGAGTAGTAGGATTAGGCTACACATTATATGATGGGATTAAAGCTTTAATCTGGAGTTCTAACCAACAATTAGAAGTAGAAGAAAAACTAACTAAAAAAGAAGTTATTGGAACAATATTTTTTTCGATGCTTTTTGCAGTTTTAGTATTTGTAGTTTTACCATTCTTTACTGCAAGTTGGATTCATTCAGAAGGATGGTTATTTGATGTTCTTGATGGAGCCATCAGAGTCGGACTATTTATTGGATATTTAATTGCAATTTCTTTTATGAAAGATGTTAAAATACTTTTTGCATATCATGGGGCAGAACACAAGTCTATTGCATGTTATGAAGCAAAAAAACCTTTAACAGTAGAGAATGCACGAAAATATTCCAGGTTTCATCCAAGGTGTGGAACTTCATTCTTGTTTATTGTATTATTACTTTCAATTGTTATGTTTTCACTAATCAACGGAGCATTATGGGTTAAGTTTGTTGGTCGTATTTTGTTATTACCGGTGATTGCTGGCGTAGGGTATGAACTAATTAAGTTAAGTGGAAAATTTCACAAAAATCCGCTTGTTAAAATAATTATAAAACCAGGATTATGGTTACAAAAGATAACTACAAGAGAACCAAGTGATAAGCAATTAGAAGTTGGTTTGAAAAGTTTAGAAGCGGTTCTGAAGTAGGGTTTATTTAATAAGGTTCTGAGTATCTAAGTATTTATATTATATATACAATTCTGAAAGATTAATGTCAAGAAAGAAGTCAAGGAACCAAGTCCCAATTCAACTTTATGATTTGTTTAAACAGTTGAGACTTATAGAAGATGGAGAAAGGGAATTAGGATTAATTATTTCTTATACGGTTGTTGATAGTCTTCTAGATTTTGAGAGTCCTTCTGGTTCAATAGACGAAAGAAAACAACAACAGATAAAGGCAGTTTATGAAGGATTAGAAAGAGCAATTTCTGAGTGCCAAGAAGGTGATAGCGCATCTATGATTTTTAGTAGAAGAGGGACTGTTGATCCAAAAATTCAAGGATACCATGATGGGTCACAAAGAAATGTTGGTGAGAGTGATCTTTTAGTTAGAATAATGGGTAAATTATCAACTAGTTACAGCCGAAACCCTGCTGATAGATTAAAAAGAGATGGTATTGCACTATACCACGAAGTAATTAGTGAGGGGCAAAAATCTAGAAAGGTTGATGCACTAACCGGAGATTATGCCTTAGTTCAGAGGGTAATGGGGTGAAGAAATTTGCAAAAAAATCATGAAGTGTTTATACCATTTACAGATGTTTATAGGTTAGGTGGACCAGAAGTATTTAAACAGTTAGCTGCGAACGATGGTAAAAAAAATGTACTTGTTCTTCCAATGCCATTTGTAGATCGTTTAGAAGATGGAAAGGATTTAACCTCAGAAGAAAGAAGATTTCAAGGAAGAGGAGGAAAAGAAACCTTAAAATTTTTAAAAACCCTAAAAAGAAGATCTCAAGGTTTTGAAGTTGCTAAAGACGGCGTAGCATTATACCATTTGAATTCAAATTTAACCGTTGCTACCTTAGACAAACCACTTGTAGATCCAGAAAGTGATTCATTTATAGCAGACTTAGAGGAAAAAGTCATAGAGCTTTTTCCTTCAGAACAAGAAAAAGGCAGACCAACGTTAATGACTGCAAGAGAACGTTATCACCTTAAATTTGAAGGTAAAGGAATGCGGGTGGAAGATCCAGGTTTTTTATTAGCAGGTCCCGACATTGTCAATGAAGGGATTATTGAAGGAACTCCAGATCTTCATGCATTATTACAAGAAAGAGGTCAACCAATCCCAGTAGAAGAAGTATCTGACAGATTAGATAGAGGATTGTATATGCACCAATTCATTCAATTTGGGCGAGGAGATTTTGCTATTGTTACTGGTGATTATAAGAGAAATAAATCTGGATCAAGGATTATTCGAGTAGATAATGAAGTAGTACGGCTTTTAGATCAAAATGAGAAAAGTAAAAGAATTAAAATAGGAGATTCAAGACCATCAGAAACAGTTTTAGGAGTTAGACCATTAGATATGGAACAATACTTAGCACTACAATATGTTTTAACCAATCCAGATGTTGAATTAGCATTTGTTTGTGGAGGAGCAGGATCAGGAAAAACAGTAGTAAGTTATGCTGCTGCCATAGACCAAATATTATGTTATGATAAACAAGAGAGAATAACCCGTGAAGGAAGAGGGGGAAAAGGAGGGAGATATGAGAGTATTGTTTTATTAAAACCATTTGAGATTTTAGGAGGAAAGAGAAGAGAGGTAGGGTTTCTTCCAGGAAGTTTATTTGATAAAATAAAAGATCAACTAAAATCTTATACAGATGCACACAAATTAACAACATTAGCAGGAGTTGATGGAGGACCACATATTCCTTTTGAAGCAATGTTCCTTCACCCAAAATATGAAAATGATTTTGGCAAGAAACGTCCTGAGCACGTGAATAATGCAAGAATTGATGGAGCCCATTTCCCTGGTCATGAAGTGATAGAATTAACCTATTCTGGTTTGCTAAGAGGAAGGTCATTTCATAACACCTTGGTTTTAGTAGATGAAGCACAAAACTTCACACCATATGAAATGAAAACAATAATCTCTCGTCTCGGACCAGGATGTAAAGTAATAATTATGGGAGACCCTTATGACCAGATTGATAATGAGTTGTGTACCCCAGAAATAAATGGATTAACACATGGGATCAAAGAATTTTTACCAAGACCTTACTCCGCGTTAGTTCCATTAAGACACTTACACAGAAGTCAAATGGCAGAAGATGCGCACAACTGGAGTAGTGTGTTTCAATAAATTCAAAGTTTATTTCTTTTTTTATTAAATTATTTTTATTGTAATCAGAACACTTCACTAACATGTCCACGTTTATTAACACGAACAACACTTTCTACAAAACTTTCAATTTTGGATTCATGAGACACAATTACTACTTGTCTTAATCCTAATTTATCTAAAACATCTCTCACTTTATCCAGCTGTTCAGAACTAAACCCGTCAGTTGGTTCATCTAAAATAAGTAAATCTTTAGTTTTAATTTGTCCCACAACATCATTAATTACTTTGTTAAGAGCTAAACGGTATGCAAGAGAGGCAGAAGTTTTTTCTCCACCACTTAGACTATTAAAAGAAATTTCATAACCGTTTTGTTCAATTACTGGTGTGAAGGAATCATCTAACCGAGAATAAATATTTTCGTCATCAATTAACATAGAGAACCATTCTTGAAATAATTGGTTAAAGAGTCTATGTATACTTAACATAACTTGCTTTTCTATGGTATAAGTTAATTTTAAGAAATGAGCATCAATCCAATGATAAAGTTCTTTTAATTGAAATAACTTATGACTTAACTTATTTAACTCATCGATATTCTTAGTAACCTTATCTTCTTGTTTAACTAAATTATTTAATTGAGTTTGTAATTGTGCTTGTTTAACAGAAAGTTCTTTTTCTTCTTGTAAATGCATATCTAGTTCTTTTCTTCTTGATTCAATCTCTGAAGAAAAGTCTTTTCCTTCACTTAACTCTTGTTCAAACAAAGAAATCTTTTCATGTAAATTTTTAACTTGTTCTTGGCCCCGTTTGATTTGTTCATTTAAATCAAAAGATTGTTTTTCCAACAATTTAACTTTTGAATAAGAATTCAAAAATTCTTGGCCTTCTTTAATACGAGTTGTAATCATTTCAATTTGATTCTCCTTTTCTAGTTCTTGTAATAATTGCATATAATGATTATTCTCTTGTGCCCATGATTTTAGTTGTTCTTTTTTCTTACCTAAATTATCTCTTTTTTCTCCCAACTGAATTAGCTCGAGTTTAATCCGAGTAAGAAAATTTTCTTTTCTAATTAGTTCTTCAATTTGATTTTTTGTTAATTCTTTTTGGTCATAAATTTGTGATTTCTTTTTATTCAATTCAAACAATAAATTTTCTGCCTGCTTAATTTTATCATCCTCTTGTTTAATAATATTACATTTGTGTTGTTCTGATACAATCTGTAAACAAGTAGGACAATTGTCAATTGCATTAATTTTTTGTTGTAATTCTCTTGATTGTGATAGTAAAGTATGGTTCTTTGTTACTAACGCACTGGTTTTTTCAAAAAGTTCTTCAAGTTGTGTCTTTTTTTGTTTTAAGTTTTCTTTCTCCGCTAATTCTACAGCTAGTTCTTGTTTCTGAACTTCTTTCTCTTTAATCAAATTAGCTTGTTGTTCTATCTTAACAATCTCTTCTTGAAAAGAGATTATTTGTTGTTGTAAATTGTTTGTTTTCTCTTGTAAAAAACTTTTTTTAGTGTACACAGAACCACGCTGTTTTTCTAACTCAAGAAGGTCTTGTTTAATCTTATCATATTTTTCATGATCAATAGAATCAAACTTAGAAATTTCTAAATTTAATTCTTCCCTTTTTCTTTTTAGCAATTCAATTTGACCACTTTTTTCATTGACCAAAGCTAATGCAGTTTTGTACTGTTGTTTAATATTATGGTGGTGTTTTTGTTTTTCTTCTATATTTATTAGTCCGCTTCGTTTGAGAACTAGTTTTTCTTTAACTTCTCTTAGATGAGGAGTTAACTTATCTAATACTTGAGAGGTTTCTTTTTTCTCTTCAATTAATTCTTTTAATTCTTGTTTAAACTCATCTAGGGGTTCTATCTTGGTCTTAAATATGGCAATGTTTGTTCGCATTTGTTTAAGATAAAATTGAAGATTTTCTCGAACATTTTTATATTTATCAACATTGAAAATTTTTCTTAAAACATCTAAACGAACTTCTTGATTTTCTTGCAAAATGAATTTCATCTCTTCTTGAGGAGTATAGACAGTGTATCGAAAAATAAAATTTTTACTTTTAGTTATAAATTCTTCAGGATAACCCAACAAAGAAACAATTTCTGCCTTTAATTCCACAGGAGTTAGGTCCTTTTTAACATTATTAATTACAATATGCCCCGCAAGTTGTTTAACTGTATCCTTATCTTTTTTCAAAACACGTTTAATAGTTATTTCTTGTTCATTTAAAACAAAAGTTAGTTCAACAGAACTTTGGGACGATCCTTTCCGTAATAAAATTTCTCCTGGCAAATCCGAGCGAGAAGTGCCAAACAAAGCAAATTCTATTGCTAACAATATTGTGGACTTTCCAGAACCAATGTCTCCAGAAAGTAATATTGATCCGGGAGAGAAATCTATTGTTTGCTCTATGTAAGAACGGATATTTTGTAACTTTATTTGCTTAAGAAGCATAAGAAATTAAGGATAAAAATGGTTTATATAGATTGTTGTAATAGAGATATTATAATAAAGAAAGTTCTCCAGTGATTTTATCTATTTCCACTTCATTATTAGGACCAATTGCAACACAAGTTTTTGTGCCAGGAGCGATAACTGTTCTTCCTGCGTCTGTAATTAAAGATGCAATCAAACCATCATCTTTAGCTTGTTGAAAGTATTTAATTAGTTCTTTATCATCTTTAACTTTAACAACGATCTTAGCCATCCCTTCTGATCGCCATGCTTTAACCATAGAGTCTTCTGACTTAAGAACTGCTTCAACGGAAGCATGTGCTGCTTGAGCTGCTAATTTTCCCTTAGGAAGTTTAAGGTCTTGTCTTACAAGGATTACTTGTTTAAGTTCTGCCATAGTAATAAGAAAAAGATAGTAAGTTTAAAAGATTAACTATCAGTTGAGCTTTTTAATAGGTCTAAGTCAAGATTAATTACCACCCCATTGCAAGGGATAATCTGATGATACCCCCGGATTACATTTCCCTTATGATCAACAGTAACTTGATTTAATTTAGTCAAAAAATTACGTTCATCATAAAGTGAAACTGCAACAACTCCAGGATTAGAAACTAACTGATATAACCTACTACCTGGAAAATTTTTAAAATGAAAATAAGGCCTTTCTTCTTCTGGATCACAGTGTTGAAAACTAGTCCCCGCAGGATCAAAAGAAAGATTAACCAAGGCAGATAACCCCACAGAATTACGAGACTCTTTTACACCAAAATATACATGAATATCAGAAAGTGAGCCACAGAGTCTTTTTCTCAACAACTTAATATCTTCGGCCATATTCTTAAAGTAAAAATAAGAAAAAATTATTGTTTGAATTCATTCTCAAACAAACCGTTAAAATAACCTACAAAGTGAGGTGCTTCTATCCAAACTGCAGAGTCATAACTCTTATGAACTTTCTTATCGTCAGTTAAGAAAAGTAAGATTTCTTTGTTATCAACAATACAAAATCTAGTATTACTAGCGTTTTTAATATTTTTAACAGTAGCAACATTTGATAGATCTTGCATCATCTCTTTATTAGCACCAGTAGGAGCTGCAATTCTAACTTTTACTCCTTTCTTTGAAATTTTCTTGAACGTGTTTGCAAGAAGATCATACTTTCTATTTAATCCTTCTTTTGTGCTCATTAAAGTTACACTTTGTTGTGCTCCTTTAACCATAGTAAGTAAATGTTCATGCACCTTGTCTTGACCACGAAAAGCACCGCTTTTATCAGTTGGATCAACTAATTTAATGCCTTCAGTATGTAATGTAGTTAACTCTTCTAAAATATCAGATTCTTTTAGGGTGTTTAAAACTTTATTTTTTTGGTCAGCTTCTTCCAAAACTTTTTTCTTAACTCTCTCCACAACTTCACTTGGGGGAACAGCCAAATATTTAATTGGTTTACCAACTTTAACTACCACAAAGCCTTTCTTTTCTAGGGATTCAAGAACATCATATGCTCTTGATCTTGGAACATTAGAAATATCGGATAATTCTCCTGCAGTTGAAACTCCTCGGGATAACAAAGCTACCCATAACTTACTCTCGTATGAATTTAAACCAAAGTCCTTTAGTTTGTTTAAAAAATCTTTTTGTACTATCATTTTTGTTTAAGCTCCCCCATATTTGGCTTAATCTTAACTATCTATTACCTCTTAACAAACCTAGAACCTCTTTAAAATCAATATTCTTACTAAGAAGATAGCACATTTATAAAGCTTTCGGACGTTTTAGTACTCAAGAGTAGTTATATTAAGTATATGCTTAATCATCCACTGTAAATAATCGAGAATTGTTGACCTTAAACAGCTGTATTCTTGCCCCTGCATCTAGCCAACCATGGGCATAATTTAGAGCAGCAAAAGCTAAAACATAATCCTGTTGGTTCTTAAAGAAATGTTCTGCATCAGAATAATATCGAGAAGCCATGTCAAAAAAATCTTCCGCCTCAGATAATCTTTTTTCATCAAACTTATCTTTAGCCATATCTAACGCTTCTTTAGTAATAGAGAAATACTTATCCAACTTTTCTTTGGTAATAATGTTATTCATTTTAAATAAAAAATAAGAAAAAAATTAAGGAGTTGGTCTCCTAACAGTAATTGGTAAAACACCCTCTTCAAATTCAAGAGTTGCAATTGCAATTGGACTATACTTGATTTTTTCCAAGTCTTCTTTACTCAATTTTACCAAAAATGGAGCACCCATTGACAATTGTAATGCACGAGAACCTAGCATTCTTGCTCGTTCATATTTTGTGTATTCCAATATTTCTTTTTTTGCCATTTTTAGTTCTTAAGAGCTTTATTTAGCTCTTCTCTTAAAAATTTTGCCTTTTCCAATGCCAAATCACAGATTTGTTCAACTTCATCAATTGTTAAAGGAACTTCTCCACCTTTTTGCATAGCTGAAATTGTTCCATTACTGTCTGATGCAACTGTTAAACGTGCGTCATGTGCTTTCTCTTCTTCTGCAGTTGGATCAACAACTAAACTACCATTAATTTTATAGATAGTAACTGCCAATGGTTCTTTTAATAAAGGCAAGGACTGATCTGTTTTTTTCTTATAATTAATAGCTCCTGTTTTTTCATCAACTACTGGGAATCGTGCGGATTTTAATGCAGTTAATGCAGCTAAACTTGCAGCATCAAATAGATTTCCAGCATCGTTAAGAGTTACAATATCAATGATAACAAACCAAGCTTTTTCTCCTGGAGTCACACAAAGTTTTTTCATGTCAATTGCTTTTGCTTCTCGAATTCCCCTATCAGTTACTCTTGCTAACTCAATTGCTTTAATCCCAGGTGGTCCTGATTCATACTCTGAACTTGATAATGGTAAAAGTTCAGCATTAATCATAATTCCGCCTTGATTAGGAGTATCATTGTATGGTTTTTCTAAACTTAATTTAACTCCAGCCAAAACTACTGTGTCTCCAATTTGTACTTTTGCACTACCTTCTGCAGTCCAAGAAATGTTAGTTTCAACATTAATTGGTTGTCTATAATCAGTTAAGGCACGACCGTCTAAACGTTTTTGTACCTTAGCTAACTGTGAAATTGTTTTTTTATTAACTATCATTTTTTTTCACCTTAATCCTGAGAATACTTTGCTTTAAGTGCATTCTTCTGTACTTCGTAAACTTTCTCTAAAACGTCCTTTGCTAATTTCAAAGATTTTACTAAATCATCTTTTGAAATTTCTCCATCCATTTGTAATAAAGTTATTTCTTGGCTGTTATGAGTCATTGCTACAGGTACGTCTGAAACAATTGCATCGTAGGCTTCTTCATTATAATCTAAGTCTGCAACAACTAAACCATCAACTTGTCCAACAGATACCGAACTAATCATGTCTTTCATAGGTATTCCAGCGTCTGCAAGAGCCATTGATGCTGCAGTAATTGCTGCACACCTTGTCCCAGCATCAGTTTGAGGCAGGCCAATAAAGATATCAACTACAGCGTTTGGAAATGCACTTAAATCGATTACTGGATTTAAAGCATTGTTCATTACCATAGAAATTTCTTGTGCTCTTCGACTTGATCCAGGACGAATTCTCTCTCCAGATCCGGAGAAAGGCATCATACCATAATGGCATCGAATAATTCCTTTTTTAGGATTTTGCAAAAATCTAGGGTACAGTTCGCGAGGCCCATAAACAGCTGCGTAAGCAGTAGTTTTTCCTGCTTTAAAAATAGCAGAACCATCTGCATTAGGGATAACTCCAACTTTGGCTTCCATTGGTCTTAGTCCATCAAATTTTCTTCCGTCTGTTCTTTCTTTGTAAGCCATTTTATTGTTCCTCCCCTTTAACTTCAACTTTTGCTTCAACTTTAATATCGCCTTTATTTGCGGTTAAAAAAGCGTCCACTTTTTCTGTTAATCCTTCTTGATGGGATTTTTGTTCTATTAACTTAATTGCTTTTGTTACCAACAACTCACTTTCAGGTGTTCCTTTTACCCAAACTAATCCGTTTTGGCCAACAGTAATGTTACAACCAGTTTTATCTTTTATCAAATTAATCATACTACCTTGTCTACCAATTACTCGAGGAACTTTTTGGCTGTTAATTTTGATAATTCTTCCGCCATCAGTTTTTCTTAATCCAGGTTCTTTCATAGTAAGATCGATCAAATTTTGAGAAGTAACTTTTGTAATTTTAACAACAGCATAATCGCCAATTGATAAAATTTGGTCTAACCCTTCATTGCTTCTAACAAAACGTGTTGTTGCATCTCTAACATTAAGCATTGCAGAGTATGCAGTTGCGGTTTCCATTCTAAAACCGTTCATTGTAATGTCAAAAACTTTCCCAATAATTTTGTCGCCAACTTTTGGCACATAAGGACCTGACAGTGGTGTAATCTTGATTACTCTACCAGCAATGCCAATCAATCCTAAAATCTTTGAGAAAATTCTCTCCCCTTCACGATAAGTATTATCGCCAGGAAGATAATCCATGCCTTCAGCCAAAACTTCGCCAGGGATGACAATATCCCTTTCTTTTACAATTATATTACTCATTTTCTATATTTCTTTGTCCGTTCACTGTATATTAAGAGAAAATGGAACAGACCTAACCTCACAGTTGTTTCTCACTTAGTAGCTGTAATTACTAGTTTTATTTAAAAGATTTTTGGTTTTTTATAGTAAAACAATGGATAGAGGGATTAAAAGTTATTCTATCAAAACTTCTCCCTTAGTCAAAGAATTTAAAGTATCAATAAAATCTTGTTGCATTCCTGCTGGTATTTCCATAATTATTCTCCAACTTCCATCTGGCTGCCAATCATCTGAAATTACTTTTCCTTGTTTTGTAACAATAGAATAACTTTTTCCAGCATAAAGTGAAGGAATTGTAATGGTCATCTTCTTCATTTCAATTTTTATAGGTAAAATTGGCCTTAACTTAGAAACAATATCGTCAAACTGTTCTTCAATGGATTTATGTTCATCTAACTTTATTTTAGTCTCTTCCAAAGCAGCCTTAATCCTATTCGCTGGATGAGGTAAGTTAGTTTTCGGATCAACACTCATTTGATGAATTTTGTTAATTAATTGATTAAGTTTTTGGTCTCTTTCCTTGCCTCGATGTTCAGCAGTTAATTGTATTTCTCCCTCTTTAATTATAATTTCAGCTACCTTTAATGGATCGTCTGTTTTAAAGGCTTCAATCAATTTTTCTGGAGAAACAACTTGTCCTTTCTTTGCATCACTATAAATTTGATCAGAATGTAATACTTCACGAAGATCACTTAGTTCTTCGTTCTTAAATTTTAATGCTAAATCTGGATCTACAGAAATTTCAAAGTTCTGTCCAAATTTCTTTATTCTTGCTAAATTTAGTTTATCTGCCATTTTATATTGATATACGATTTTTATTTATAAATTCTGTTGTTTCAAAAAAAAGAATAAAAATAAGTTAAAAAAAAGAAAGAAATTATTTGAATAGTTTCCTCATCTCATCTACTGTTAATTTGGTATACCGTTTATCAGTAAGAGTAATTTTAACAGCATCAATTCTATCAAAACTAAAATCACTTTTTAAGAAATCTTTTAACAGTTCTAATCCTAAACGAATTCCATCTTCAACACCAAGTGTAGGTTTATACTTTTTCTGTAATTGAGGTTCAATTTCTAATTCACCCTCACCAATTACGGCTGCCTTATATTGAAAATAAAGACCATATGGTTCTGTTAAAAACAACTTCATATCTCCATCTTCTTCAACACCAGCAACAAGCATAGATACACCAAAAGGACGTAAACCTGCAGATTGAGTACAAATTTGTTTCAAATCACACATATCCTTAACAATTGAGATAACATCAATTTTAGAGTCATAAGTTACTGCATGTTGTTGCGCTTTTAACTGGGCACGATCAACTAAAACACGAGCGTCAGAAATAATTCCTGCAGCAGTAGTTCCAATATGGTCATCAATTCTAAAAGTTTTTTCAATAGTATCAGGGACCATTAATTTTGATGTGACCCTTTTATCTGCAACAAGAACAATACCATCCTTACAGACAATTCCTAAAGCAGTAGAACCTTGTTTAACTGTCTTTTTAGCATATTCAACCTGTAATAATCGCCCATCAGGAGAGAACATAGTTATGGACCGATCATAGCCCATTTTATCAATCATTTGTTTACTTGGATTCATTTGTAAGACACCTCATATTTTAACTTTTTTTATTATTGTGATTTTGATTTAATCAAATAGGTACTTGCTTTTTTAAGTGTACCTGAAGTTACTATTGATTTAATTATAACAGGCGTATTTTTAATACTTTTGCTTAAAGCTAATGCAGCCTTAAGTTCATCAACATGCCTGTGATTAACTTTAATCAAAAAACGTTGCGTATTTTTGTTGAATTTTTCTTTAACAAACATAGGAACTGCCCTTGACAATCCAAGATGGCCCCAAAATAATAATAAATCTTTTTCTATTTGTTCTAAGATATCAGAAAAAGAAAAAGGTTTATCTGCAATGACTTCAAAAACTAGATACCGTTTTTTCTGTTTTAATGCAGGTAATAACTTCATTCAATTGTTTCCTCATCTTCAATAATATCAATGTCTTCATCAGCTGCAGATGATTCTGGATTTAACATCTTTGGATCATTAGTTAAGACGCCAACATCAAACTTACCAACAACTTCAATGTTCCCAAACTTACCTGAAGATATTTGTAATTCTCCTTTAAATTCTGAACACCAGCCATTTTCAATATGGATTTTATCACCAACACTAACTTTTTCTACATCTTCGTTCCAAAGCGTTAATTTAATGGCCCCAGTAGAATCTTTAACATTAGCACTACAAACAGTGCCTTGTTTTCCAAACTTCTCAAAAGATCTTGGTTCTTCTTTCTGAACAACTTCAAGAACTAAATCAACTTTTCCAGTATTTGCTTTCAAATCTTTGATTTCCATATAACTTTTACAAAGGCTATTGTCCCAAAATGTGCGTCTTTCTCTTCACTTAGCTGCACAAGACAATAACACTTTACCTCCTCATATTGTAGCTTTCACGGATTACTACAATTATATATACTTTTCTGTGTCACAATACCAAAATAAGTTGTTTTGCACATCTTAATCTAGTTTAATTGTTGAGTAATTAAGAAATTTTTCCTCGTTCCAACTTATCTCTAAGATGCACTAAATCAGGATAATATTTCTTTTTTACTTTATTTGGTAGATGTTTATAGTGTTCATAAGCATCCAAGTATTTTTTCTTCTGATCTTTTAATTCTCCTGTTTGATCTTGTAATAGTTCTTGTACTCTCTTCTCTGCTTTAAGTTGATCTTCAATTTTTTCTCTTAATTTAGTTACTTTACTATAATAATTTGACTTATGTTTTTCTGACAGCCTAAGGTACAAATTATAGATTCCCAAATATCCTTCTTTCAATACTTCATTAGATTCTTCATTTAATAACGGATTAATACCCTTCAACTTTCTTCTTAATTTGTTTCTTGTTGCTCCAAAGTACCAGGAAGCATAAATTCCACCAAAGGCAAGCAGTGCAGCTAAGGAAGCAAGCGTTACAGTTCTTGCAACTGGGCTTTCTGGCAAGACTGCCTCAACGAAACTAGGTTTTTCTATTTCAATAGGGATACTTGGTGTTTGCACCTCTGGTATTGAGGGCATAGCACAAGTTTTTGATTCTCCAGGCTTTAGTTTTTCAATGATGTCAGTAACTTCCCCAGATTTCTTTTTGCTTGCACATAGGTTAACATCATTACAATTTCTGGTTTGTGTTCCACCAATACATTCACTCCAATCGCCACAGTCCCAATTTTGTGTACACTCAACTGTTTCTGTGGTTTTAGTAGAGCCGCCACCGCCACCACCACCACCGCCGCCAGGAGCTGCAGGAGCTGCAGGAGTTACAGTAGTGTTACTACAATATGTAGAGGTAGTAAGAATAGTACATACACTGGTGTCACAACCAATTGTTCCACTACCATTCCATCCATGAGCAAGACAACTGGTGTTAATACCTGAAGCAAATAAACTGCCAACTTCACATTGTTCAGAGCCTTCTATTTCTCCATTGCCACAAATTGCAGCAACCATTAAAGGAAGATAATCAAAACTAACAGAGATATTAGAGGAATTTGTGATATTATACCATTCTGTATCTCCAATACCATCTCCGGATTCATTGTAGGGATAGCTTCCAGTGCCATTATCTAAACCAGTATAATCACTCCAGAAATTCCCACCAAGACAATCTTCTCCTAGAATATTTTGATCAGTGACACTACAATTGTAAGTAGTGTTCCAATAATTAGTACCTGAATTATCCTGTGCATTTATTGTGTTGTTAAAATAGTTATTGTAAATAGTATTATTCTCAGCAACACCAGTGACATTTATCCCAACAGAAGAATTAGTAACTGTTGAAGAAATAATAGTATTGTTACTTGCACCAATTAAATAAAATCCACGTAAGTTGTTTGAGATAGTTATGTTGGTGAAGATAGTGTGATTACTGCTAGAATATATTCCATAAGTTAAACCACTTGTGATAGTAATGTTATCGAAAGCGTTATTATCTGAACTAGAGAGGTATATTATTCCGTCTGAAGAGGAATCATTTGTTGAGGACAAAATGATATTGGCAAAAATATTTGAAAGGGATGAAGATTGAATAATAATTCCATCATCAGTATTATTGTAAACTCCCATATTTGTTAAAGTATTATTGGAACTAGCAGACAAACTAATTCCATTACTATTATTATTAATAATATTTTCAGTCAAGGTATTATTGCTGGATCCGGAAAGAAATATCCCCTTAGTATTATTAGTAAGATTATTGCTAGTGATGAGATTGGATTCAGAGTTAGACAAACGGATACCATCACCACTAGAGTTAACGTCATTGTTTACGATGTTGTTGTTGTTTGAAGAAGCAACCATTATACCAACTAAAGAATTATTAAATATCTTGTTGTTTGTCACAGTGTGGTTATTTGAAGATTCTAACCTCACACTATTGTAAAATTGTTGGAGAATACAATTTGTGATGGTGGTACTATTTGCAAGAGAATGAATCCCCCAGTCATTTGTTCCACCATCGCCAGTGATACTATGACCTGCACAATCAATAGTTACATTGTCTGTAGTTACTGTAAAGCAAGTTCCTGTTGTTGTTAAATTTGAAATCAAGGTCAAGTTTGTTGTAACATTCTGTGTTGTCCCCCCACAAGCAATGTAACCTACAGGAGTTAAAGGCAAATAATCTCCACCTGTAAAGTTATGTGAATTGTTATAAGGGATTAAAGTATCACCAATTCCATCAAAGTCAGTGTCCCAACCAACATAGTTACTCCAATAATTCCCTCGAATTAAATCTCCGCCCAGGATATTCGTCCTATTATTAGTTCCATTCTGAGAAGAAGTATTCCAAAGATTATTGGTACTAGATGTTTCAACAGCATTAATGGTGTTGCTAAAATAATTATTATAAATTAAACTGTTATTTGAACTTGACAAATTAATCCCAACGGAAGAGTTAGTGATATTAAATCCAGTGATAGTATTGTTATTTGAACTGTTTAAATAAAATCCCCTCAAGTTGTTAACGATACTACCATTTAAAAAAGAGTTATTATCGCTTCCGTCTTTAAGATAAATACCATAGGTTGAACCGGATAAAACAGAGATGTTTTCAAATCTATTCCCGTCAGCATTGTAAACATAAAGTATACCATCTGAAGAACTATCGTTTATTGAACTAAAAAGGAGATTGCTTAAGTTTGTATCTCTTAGAGTAACTAATTGAATCCCATCATCTAAATTGTTGTTGATAGTTAAATTTGAAAGCACGCTCTCATTAGAACTCCAAAGATACAATCCGGTAGAAAAATTTTGAACAACACAATTAATTACGTTTGCACCACCATAGCCATTAATGTATGCGCCATAACCAGAGGAATTGCCATCAAGTGTGTAACCTGCACAGTTAATAGTTACATCATCTGCAGCGACGGTAAAAGCAGTCCCATTGCAACTAACATTTTCTGTTAAAGTTATATCGTGCATAATGTTTGAACCACAAGCAACACTCTTGTTAATTCCAACTGTAATGCTTTCATTCGTTATCCCACTTACTTTGTAATATCCATCGCTGTGTGAAAGAGTATACGCACCAGTTGTTCCGATTGAAGTTAAATCAACTCCAGAACTACATGATTCATTTAATGACACATTGTATTGGTTTTCACAAACATAAACTCCAGTATCAAATTCATAATTATGGTAAAGGTAAACTGCGAAAGTGTCTCCATCACCAGTCATGCCACTGTGATTAACTGCAGTTTTATTTGTAGTATAATTTATTTTTAATGCTTCAGCATGAACATCTGATTGATTAAATAGTCCTGTAAATTGTGCATAAGCATTTCCTGAGACAGAATAATTAATTGTTTGCACTTCATTAGGAACTACTTCTTCATCATCAAGCAACCCGGAAACATTTCCATAGGCATTGAAAGTTTCATTATAAGGAGTGTTTTGATCATGATATTGTCTTGCAACATAAAGTACTAATGGCAAGTTATCAACAGTACCAGAATCAATTGTATAAGTTGCAGGTTGATCACCAATGCCATCTCCTTGTTCTTCTAACCCAGCAAGACCATTATCTAGGCCGTAATAATCAGAATAAAAGTTTCCACCCTGGCAAGGTCCACCAACAACATTTGGGACACTACAAGAATAACTGGTATTCCACAGATTATTATTATCATCAGCAACGTTTAAGTTTAAACCATTACTGAAATAGTTGTTGTACATTATGTTATCAGTTGAGTTAGTTACATTGATTCCAAAATCATTATTTTTCATCCAGTTATCATAAAGATTATTATTATCTGAATTATTTAATAATATAGCTAAAGTATTATTCTGCAAATTGTTTCCGATTATGTTATTGTTTGTTGCCCCATGTAAAGTGAAGGCAGTATTATTTTCATTTGCAATAACATTTGATGCAATTGTACCACTCCCATATCCAGTAGAAGTAAGTTGATGCAGATTATTTCCACTAAATGAACTACCGGTTGTTGGTTCAATAAAAACAGTGGCCAATTCATTATTGCTTATGGAAAAATAATCTGTTTCATTAATAGTAAAATTTGTTTCCACAGAATTGTTCAAATTAAAAATGGCATAATCTGCACTATTCAATTCTGCATTGTTAAAAATCCTATTATCACTTACTGTTGAAGAAAGACTATTATTTATTTGCAGTGAAGGGCTACTGGAGGAATTAATAGTATTATTAATCAATGTTAAACTTGTTGAACTGCTAACTGCCTGTATTCCTGTAGTGCTTTGTGTGAAAGAATTATTTGTAAAGGAGGTGTATTGTGACCCAGACAGATAAACGTTTTTGGAATTATTGGTGAGAGTATTATTTACAAATTCATTGTAATTAGAATCGGTTAAATAAACCCCATAACTGATATGGTTACTTATAGTATTGTTGTTAAAATAGTTATAATTGCTAGATTGTTTTATTCTAATTGCTTCCAACCCAGTTGAAAGAACATTGTGTTCAAAATGAGAGGTACTCGTGCTCTTGTGAATAAAGAAACTATACACATCACTAGCAGAGACGTTATTACTCGTTACGTTGGTATCAGGAGAGTTTACAAGATAAATTCCGTGATAGTTATCCCAAAGAGTATTGTTGATGATCTCACTATTATTTGTATTGAATGCATAAATACCATAAAACTTTTTCTGTAAATTAATAATATTGTTAGAGATAGTAGTGTTATCTGAACTGATCATATAAACCCCATTATTATCATTGATAATGCTGTTATTATTAATTAAGACATTTTCTGTATTGTAAAGATAAATCCCATAGAAATCATTTAGTTGCAAATTATTCTCTTCAATTATTTGAACATTATTTGAATTTAACACCTTAATCCCATAATAAAAATTAGTGACATTACAATTTTTAATCACAACGTTTTCTTTACCATCTATTAAGATCCCTGCATGTTCTCCAGTTCCACTAATGCCATAGATACTACAATCTAAAGTAATATCATCACCTGCAACAGTAATTCCATCTCCGGTCCCACAGGTAACGTTATCACCCAAAATAGTTGAGGAAGTAATTGTTAAACAAGTGTTTTCACTAGTTGAACCATTGTTATTTGTTAGGGGGAGATAATCCGAACCAGAATCACCAATCCAATAAGGAACATTAGTGTCACCAATACCATCTTCAGTAGTATTGTAAGGATAAGACCCACTTCCTGTGTCTCGACCAGTATAATCACTCCAAAAATTTCCACCACTATGTGTTTTACCAATGATACTGCTATTAGGAAGGTAAGTACTGTTCCAAAAGTTAAATGAATTAGATTGCGCGTTCGCAACCGTATTGTTAAAATAATTATTATAAATACTGTTGTTAATGGAGTCTGTTAAAACTAAACCATAATCATTTATTGTCAGATTGTTTGTGTTTAAAGTGTTGTTGTTTGAATCAATCAAACTAACACCGTAGGTATTATTTATGATTTGATTATTTGAAATAAAACTGTCATTTATTTCTGAGAACAAAATACCATATCCATTTTGAGTTAAAGTGGTATTACTGATGGTGATATTAGTTGCAGGATCAACATAAATTGCAGTACTAAAGTTTGTAAGAGTTCCATTTATAACACTAACCCCACTGTAATTTGAAATATCTACACCAATGCCTGTACCATTTCCGATTATTGTATATTCTCCAAGGTTAAGAGTAATGTTTTCTGCCATAACAACAAAACAAGTTCCATTTGTAGTGATGTTCTCAACAAGATTAACATTTCTTGAAATGTTTCCACAAGCTGCAAGATTATTTGTTAATGGTAAGTGATCCGAACCAGTAACTACGCCTATTGAATTTGTAATATTAAATGGAAGTAAGGTATTCCCAATTGAATCTCCCGTTGTATCCGTTCCACCATAATAACTCCAATAATTTCCTCCCCAACATGGTTCTCCAAGGATATTATTTATTCCCAAGGTGCAGTTATAAGTTCTGTTCCAAATATTATTCCCGGTATTATCTTCAGCAATCTTGCCCCCAGAAGTGTTTTCAAAACGATTATTATAGATTGAATTGTTTGTAGAACCACTTAATTGTAAATTGTAAGCAGTAAAGTTTGCAATAACATTATTTGTTAGAGTGTTATTATTAGAACTACTAATGTTTATACCCATGGTACCACCATAAACTGCTAGGTAATCAAACTGATTGGAATGGGAGTTTGTCAAAAAAATATTTTGAGTATTATTATGAATTACTAATGGACCTTCTCCAAAATCGGTATCAGAAGTGAAGATACTATCATTTACATTATCAAAATAAATTCCGTAAGTATTGTTATAATAATTATTCTCACCCGTATCGGAGAATCTTAATTTAACAGAATTTTCTGCTAGAAGACCATACGTACTCCCATTAATTTCAACATCATTAATTTCAATGTAATTATCACCTGGGTCACTATTATTAATTATAATTCCAGCATTGACATTACCAAACAACACTACAGAGCTAATAGGGGAATCAGAGTTGTTAAAGTAGATTCCGGTGTTCGTATTGTTGTAAATTAGTCCAGTTATTCCAGTAGCAGAATCACTTGTTGAGGATTCAAGATAATACCCATAGGCGTTGTTGTAAAGAATATTGTAAACTTGTTCGTTACATCCAGAGGTACAAGTACTAAATGTCGATTGACAAGTTGAAGTACAACCACTGCCGTAAGTAGTATCACAACTAGTATAACAAGAACTATTTGTATCAGAACATGTTGTTGCACTTGCAGTATAAGTAGAGCCACACCCAGAAGTACAAGTAGAATAATTTGTTTGTGCAGAAGCACTACAAGAAGTATTAAGGATAGAACAATTTGCTTGGCAAGCACCAAGTTGTGCAGTTTGATTTGCATCAGGATAAGCTAAAGGACAATCAACAGTAGAACAGGAGATGTATGCAGCATTACAAGAACTAGTTTCTGAAGTTAAGACAGTAGTACAGTTATTGGTACATGTTGTTTGTGCAGACGTTGCAGAAGATAAACAACTAGACTCAGAATTTTCACAAGTATCTTGGCAAGAACCTAAGTTTGAGGAACAACTACTTGGACAAGTATCTAATGCACCTTGACAAGAACTTAAACATCCAGAAGAAACTTGACTATTCCCTAACTCAGAAAGTGATGAACTAAAGGCATTAATCCCTGCATTGCTATTGTTGTGAATTTCGTTATTATAAATGTTATTTCCATCTGAATGATTTATGAAAATTCCATCAGCACCACCATAAATATTGTTTGAACTAATAGTGTTAGTATCAGAACTAGCATCTAACAAAATTCCGTAAAGAGTATTATTTACAATTGTGTTTGAAAGAACAATGTTATTCCCCCCACTTGGTTTAGCACTTAAGAAATGAATACCAATGGGTTGCATAGTAGTCACTTCATTCCCAATAGTGCTGTTTGTGATAGTTACATTATAAGCTTGATCAGCAACGTAAATACCAGAGAGATTGTTATCCCTAACTGTCATGTTAATTAAATCAATATTATAGGAATTTTTAATGTAAACCCCATAGGTAAAGTTGTAAATTTCACAACCAATGACAGTAACATCATGAACACCAATTATTTCAATACCTCGCATATCTGAATTATAAGGAATATCTTGATCTGCACCATTACCATTTAAAATTGTTCCATTACAAGTAAAAACAATATTATTATTCACAATTGCATAACCCTCACCAGAAGTACTGTTTACCTGCACGGCAGGACAAGTAACATTCTCGCTAATTGCCCCAGGGATAGTTGAACAAGGATCTACAAGAGGATAATCGTCCCCGTTGTTTGGATGATTCCCATTAAGAATTCCACCCCCATGATAAGGAATTTCTCCGGTATCTCCAAGACCATCCCCAGAAGTATCAATACCAGTATAAGACAACCAATTATTTCCTCCAAGACAAGGGTAGCCAATTATGTTAATCGCACCAGTACCACAGGTTTTGTTAAGGAACCAATAATTGTAACTGTTTGCATCATTACATGCTTCTAACCCACCAGAAGAGTTCCAAATTTTATTGTCCCAAATACTGTTACGAGTTGAAGCAACAGGAGCAGAATTACCCAGATCAGAAATATTAATACCACAAACAACATTGTCATCAATCAAATTTCGGGTGACATTATTACCAGTTGCATTATTAACATCAATTCCATCAGAGTTGTTGTACAAATAATTGCTGTACAATAAATTTTCAGAAGCACTATTTTCTAATTTGATACCATCAGTGAAATTATAAATGTAACAATTTTTAATAGTAACATTAGTTTGGTTATCAATTCTTATACCTGCAGTACCATTACAATCATCAATACATTTAATGAAATGATCTTGACAATTTACAACGACGTTGTTGGCATCAATTTGAAATCCATCAGTACCATTACAAAGATAATCGTGACCGATGTTAATAATAGAATCTTTAACGGAAATATTACACTCTCCACGAATTTCTTGTATCCCAATAGAAGCACCAGTAAGGGAATTTCCAGATTGTGATGCAAAAAATAATGAACCACTAATAGCTAAAACCATCATCACTAAGACAGCAACTAACGCGATAGCACCTCTTTTATGCAAGATCAATTCCCCCTTTAATTTTATTTTTATTAAATAACATTTGTATATAAAGTTAACCTTTTACCTCTTCAAATTCAATATACCAACTATCTTTTTTAGAATCATACTTGAAAACAACATTATTTTTTTTATTTAGGTTTAGTTTGAATAGAAGGGGTTTAGGAATAGTAGTTTCAAACGAACTTCCCCTAGTGTAAAGTTTTCTTTTAAATTCCAAGTTAGTAGTACTTATTTTCTTACTACTTATAAACCTTACTATTTTTGTTCTTTTTTTACTTATTTTTTAGCTTGGAAAATTACTTATTTTTTTTCGTTAGGTTTAAATAGTTTTATTGTTTATTTCTCAAAGATGATTAAAAAGAGGGAAGCTACGAGCAAAGAGAAGAAAGAAATCGCATTGATCATAGGATCCGTTTTTATTGTTGCAATTATTGGCATGATAATAACAAACATTAGCGATGAAAAAGTTACTATTGCTACTGGTGCAAGTATAAATCCAAATGTGCCAACATATGCAGGGACATTAGTTCTTTTGAAAGATTATTGCAAACCAGTGACTGGAACAGGAACGTGCGATTCAATATGTGGAAACGACATTTGTATGCCAGTTGAGGAGAACTGTGGTGCGAGTTTAGAAACAAATTCTTGTGTTTGTTGCGAAATGCCAAATTAAATAAGTATATTCTTTATATACCCTAGTATTTTATAGGACGCAGTTACTATCAAGTAGTTATGGGAAGATTTGCAAGACTTGCTAGTATTTTATCGTTGGCATTAGCCTTAGGAGGATGCGGACAAGAAGTTTCTTCTTCAGGAAAAGGATGTAAATCAGATTATGACTGCCCTGGAATTGAAACAATTTGTCAAGATGAACAATGTGTTAATCCAAATGGAGAGATATTTTGTTACGATGATTTTGATTGCCCTAGCGAGGAAGTTTGTGAAGAGAATGTTTGTTCTTCTGATGGAACTGCAAGCAATTCAGGAGTTTTATCTCCAAACACAAAAATTCTTACAGAAGCAGGAATCAACAAATTATACGATGTTTCTGCATCAACATTATCATTTCAAAGCAGTTCTGCATATGCACAAGATCTCCATGCAGGAGATATTGTAGTTACAGGAGTACACGAGATTACTCCCTCTGGGTTATTAAGAAAAGTTACATCTGTTGAAAATCAAGGAAGCGGGATTCAAGTTTACACGGAAATGGCAAGTTTAGAACAGGCATTAGTGCAAGCAAATTTTAATGGAACAGTTGATTTTTCTAATGGGGTTGAAACTAAAAGTGCACCATTAAAAGGAGACGGATTAGAAACAAAAAAAGGAGCATTATCAGTATATTCAGTAAGTGTTGAGTTTAATGATACAGATCTTTACAATGGAATATTATTTTTAGATGGAAGCATTGGTGCAACATTAGATTCTAATTTACAAATAGAGATAGATTGGAACACAATAGAAAGGGTCAGTTACACAATTACAGGAGAAGAAGGACTTGATTTAACTGTTAGCGGAGAATTTGCGCAAAGTTTAGATAAAGAACTTCCTGCAATTGAACCAATACAATTTGCTCCAATTACATTTTTCTTACCAACAGTCCCGCCATTTCCAATTGTAATAACCCCAAATTTAACAGTTACACTAGGAATTAAAGCAAGTGGACAGATGAGTGCACAAACTTCTGTATCACAATCATTAGAGTTAGAAGTAGGACTAGAATACCAAAATGGCCAATGGACAGACATTAGGGGAGTAACTAATGCATTTAATTTTAATCCTCCCTCCCTTGGAGAAACTAGTGGTTCTTTAGAGGTTTTTGCAAAACCAAGATTTAGTTTAGAACTTTATGATATTGTTGGACCACATACAGAAGTGAGAGGACACCTTCGAGGGGAAACAGGGTTTGACAATAACTTTTGGTACAAATTATTTGCAGGAGTTCAAGTAGGTGTTGGTGTTAAAGTTGATGCTTTTGGAAAAAGTTTAGTAGATTATTCTAAGATTGTTTGGGTATTTGAAAAACTTCTTGCTTCGAGCGATCCAGTAGTAGAACCAAGTTGTGAGAGTTACAAAGCATGTGACGACATTGGAGAAAGACTTTGCAATCCAGCAGTAGAAGCATTACTTTGTGAATACAATGCAGATAATGGATGCATAGAATGGACAGTAGACAATTGTTGGGCAAAGGAGATGGATTGTATTGACGGATATTGCAAGCCAAAAGGAACAGAATGTAGTGATGATTGTGATTATAGTGGACAGACTATCTGTTCAGGAAGTGATTCTATGAAAACTTGTGGTGACTATGATTCTGATGATTGTTTAGACTGGAAAGTTACAGAGTGTACTAGTGAATCTACTTGCCAAGATGGTTCTTGTAATGGTGGAGGAGACACCCGGTTTGTAGTTCAAAATAATGGGTCTGTTTTAGATACTCAAACAGGAGTATATTGGAAAACAGTTGCATTTACAACAATGCAATGGCAAGAAGCCAAAGCATATTGTGAAAATTTTTCAGGGGGATGGGAAATGCCTACTTTTTCTGAGATGTCACAACTAACATCAGATAGCACTACAGGATGCAAACTTCCGGCAGTGATTAACGGAGTTAATTGCACCAATAACACGTTCTACTGGACCAGATCTGTTGCGTGCAATGATACTACTACCCCAATTAAAGCGTTTGATATGTATTTTCCAGATTCATCCAGTACCTGTACTTCAATGAATGCAATATTACCAACTCTATGTAAAAAGAAATAGTCAAAAAAATATTTATTATCAATTTCGAAAAGTGATTAGGAGATTAAAATGACATTAGGAAGATTAGTCGGAACATTAATGCTGGGATTAGCGTTAGCAGGGTGTGCAAGTAGCGCAGGCGGAAGCGGGAATGCAGGACAGTGCAAAGAAGGCAGAGTGTGGTACCAAGGAGAATGTTGTCCAGATGATAATGATAATGGAATTTGCGATTGGGTTGATGATGGAAGTGTTCCTCCAGGAGATGCCTATTCTTCAGGAGATGCAGGAGGAGTAGGACCCACCCCAGAAATGGATATGACAATGGAAGATATATACCAAACAACAGATACTTTTGTATGCACTAATGAATGTTTAAAAAACAACCCAGCAGGACATTATTGCGAAGATTATCTAACACTGATTGTTTGTGGAGATTGTAATACTCCACCTTATGCCCAACTATGCCCAGAAGGAACAACATGCCAACTGGCTTATGATGAATGCAAATAGTTTTGAGAACAGCCAAGGGATTTTTTGAATAAAAAACTATATAAAGGTACTTTTATTTCTATTATCTTATGAAAAAGATGGGAATGTGGGTGATGAGTATATTATTTCTTTTAATAAGTAGTTCATTTTTTGTTGTTGCAACAATTCCTGGCAATTACCCAACAGTCTATGGAAAGGCAGAAGGAAGTACCATCTCATTATACCATTGGACAGGAAATGACCCAGAATTTAGTTGTACAAATACTTGGAGCAATATGCCGGCAGAGTATGCTGCCAAACGAACCGAGTATGAATTAATTGAAACCCTAGAATACAACACTAACCAAGGATGGTTTGTTCGCTCTAAAGGGTGTTGTTTAAATGAAAATTACTGCCAATACCCCGCAGGAATAAAAGGCGAACCGATGTGGTATCCAGAAAAAGATTATATGACACACAAGTCACTAAATGGGAAAGAGTGGATATCTAATAGTCACGCGAGTACTTGTTATACAGAAGGATCAGTAATCGCACCATGGGGAAATTACTTCTTATACTGTGCACAGACATATAATTCAGATTCAGGAGCATCAGATGATTATGTGTGGGTTCTTTGCGATGAAGGAACAGAAGGAGAAATTGCTGCAAGCGGAGATGTTTTTTGTGATGGAACTTCTTGGAGAAAATGTGATGCGGGCAAAACTCCAATCACCAGTCAGATAATATACCCTGATGGGAAACTAACTAGCGATAAAACAAAGAATTCTAATTGTTGTACAGAAGATCAATGCGTATCATTATCAACGGGCCAATGCACGAATAACAACCCAAATGAAGGAGAAAAAATTTGTTTAAACAACAATTTCATCCAATGTGCCCCAAAGTATAAAGGAAATTTGCAATTTAATAAAGAGATTGTTTGTGATGGAAGCATATGGCAGAAATGTGACTCTCCAGGAAAAACAGCAGGAGGATACCTTTGCGGAGATGATTTGAAATGGAAGACCACAGAAATTTGTGACCTAGACCATCAAGGAGACATTGCATTAAACAACCAATTTATTTGTTATGAAGAAGAGTGGAAAGAATGCAAATCAGGCGTAACCGAAACAGTTAATGAGTATGAATGCGGAAAAAATAATAAATGGATTAATTGTGATGATGCAGGAGATAGTTGTTTAGATTCTGTTTGTTGGACAAATGAGGCATGTAAAGAAGAGAGATGCAATGCAAGTAAGAATGATTTAGAAGTGGTGTGGAGCTATAACTTGCCTGAAGAACAAAATAATTTTGAAGACGAAGACATTCCAGGAGCAGTTTATTGTTGTGCACAAGATTCTTGTTCAGTAAGTAAAGATGGGCCTTGTCAAAAATATGACTCCCAATATAACCCAACTTACCTATGTGGAGAAAACAACAATTGGTATGTTTGTGGAGAAAAACTTGAAGGACAATTAAGTGGAAGCAAAAACTTTTACTGCAGTAATAACAAATGGATACCAGTAGAAGCAAATTGTAGTAATGGAATTGATGACCAAGGCGCACAAGGAGTAGTAGGATTAAAAGATTGTGCAGATCCAACTTGTAAAGGCAAAGTAGGAGGACCAGAGGGACAGTTATGCGAACAACCAAAAGAATTAACGTGTAATGATGGGTTTGATAACGATAGAGACGGGATCTTAACGAATTACCCGCCCACTTTTGAACCCACTAATGACGCTACAATTATTGATGAAAGTCCAAACGCACAAAATCCTGAAGAAATTGTTACAAGCGAATCACAATATGAACTTGACCCAGAGGATTTTGAACAATACGAATATGAATATAACCCGATAGATATCCCAGACACACAAGAACAACAAGGACAATACATGCAAGAGATACAAGAAGTAATGCCATCAACGGGCGGATTTATACCTGGAACGGGACAAGCAGTTTCACAACCAGGACAAGAAACAAAAAAATCATGGTTAACAAAATTAATTAATTCTATTTTTGATAGAGAAGAAGCAGTTGCAGGACAAGCCATAGGTGAGATCTGCCCACAAGACAAAACTTGTTCAGACCAAGAATGTGAAAATAAATGGGTAGTAGTTAGTTCTATGTTATTTGCAACCAAATATTATGCTTGTCAAGAAACCGAAAACATATGTAATGATGGATTTGACAATGATGGAAATGGAAAAAAGGATTGTAATGATGTTTCTTGTAATGGAATTAAAATAGGAGAAGTTTCTGCACAAAATGCCCAAGCGTTTAACCAAAAAGAAGGCCCAGTTTATTGCGAAATGGAAAAAGAAGTAAGTTGTAATGATGGATGGAATAATGATGGCAAAGAATGTTCTGGCGGAGCAAATGATGGAAATAGTTGTGATTCCGCAAGTCAATGTCCAGAAGGTAATTGTGCACCATTAACAGACTGTGAAGATAAGGATTGCTGGAATACTGAATTTTGTAATATGAAAGAAGGAAATTGCAAAGATGGAATAGATAATGATGAAGATGGAAAAACAGATTGTCAAGATTCCCCTGATTGTAACGAGGATATTACTTGTAACAGTGATGCCTGTGTGAATGATATTGATGATGATAATGATGGATTCATTAATTGTAGAGATGAACAATGTTTAGGAGAGTTAGGTAAAGACCCAAATGAAAACATTAATGATTACCATTACTATAAGGAGTTAGGTATTTGTCAATATTCTATGAGTGGAGAAACTATTTGTAATGATGGATTTGACAATGATGCAGATAGCCTAATTGATTGTTCTGATCCAAATTGTAAGGGAAAAACAGGACCACCCCACCTTGCCTGTGATAAAAATAATGTGTGGGGATGTGAAATAGGAAAAACAGGAATTTGCCAAGATTACTTTAATGAAGGAGAAACAAATTGCGAGGACAAATATGATAATGACGGAGACAGCCTTGCTGATTGTTATGACCCTGATTGTATAGACCAGGACGTTTGTAAAAGTTGGATAGCACCTAATTGGTGGGGGCCACAAACAGAAACCCACCATGCAGGAGGAGATGATTGCAGAGATCATGATTGTTATTCAACTAATGAAGTAGGACCACAAGGGGCACAATGTTGCGACCCTAGTGCTGCTAGTAGTTGTGAGACCGGAGCAGTTTGTGAGCAAACTGAATGGGAATGTGTAGAAATAACTTGTGATGATGGAATTGATAATGATGGAGACAATCAAACTGATTGTGTTGATCCTAGTTGTCAAGATAAGTCATGCGGAGAGTCAAGCGTTTGTAGTAATGGAGTATGTAAGGCACTACCAGGACCAGGAAAAGCACAGCTCCCAGATGTACCAGTGGTAAAGATTTTTACATACAAAGATATTTTAGAAGAATTAAATAAATGCGAAGTAATCAAACAAGAAGGTGTTTGTAATACCATTTGTGGAACAAAAAAATGTGCATTCGCAGATGGTGGAAGAAATACGTGTAGTGAAGGCGGAAGTACTAAATGTACTTGTTGTTAAAGAATGGCTAAAAGAAAAACAGTTAAGAAAAGTAAAAAAACTAATGGTAAACACCCCTGGGATGAAACTTTAGTGATTGCAGTACTTGTTGCATCAGCATTAAGTATATTGCTCCTCTTAGCTAGTTATATTAGTGTTACAGGGCAAGCTTATTCGTCAATCCCTTCAAGGGAGGGAGTCTTGAATGTTCTTAGTGGTGCGGTTGTTGTTGAAGGAAGTGGAAAAGCCAAATGCACAGTTCAATGTAAAAATGTTGGGCAGATATGTATTCTTGCACATCAAAATGATGCAATTGTAGAGTGTAATACAAAGATAGTTGGAAGTTATAATTGTTTATGTAGTGGAACCGAAAAAGTTATTGGAACTGTTCCAGGAACCCCAATCACTAAAATAATACTAGAGAGTAATGTTGGACAGGGAAAAACTTATACAATTGGTGATTCTCAGACAAGTGTTATCATTACTGCAGTTTTTAGTGATAAATGTGTTTTTAATTTAGATGGAACCCAGATTAGTATTTTGGTTGGCGAAACGCAAGCAGGAATTACAGTAACCTCAATTGACTTTGAAAATAAGATTTGTAATTTTGTAGTTCAATAATTAACACAAATAATTTAAAACAATTAACAAAATAGAATTCTATGGAAATAAATGAATTAGAGTTACCAGAATTTTTTAAAGAATATTACAACAAATTTCCAAACTTAACTCCAATTCAAGACAAGGCTGTTGAAGCAGGATTATTACAAGAAAAATCCTTGTTAATTTGTGCACCAACAGCTTCTGGAAAAACCTTAGTTGCAACTATGGCTATTGCCAATACTTTTAGTAAAGGAAAAGCAATTTATTTAGTTCCATTAAAAGCATTAGCAAATGAGAAATTTAATGAATATAAAGATTGGTTAAAAGATACTGATTACAAAGTAGTTCAATCTACGGGAGATGTTGATTCAGAATCTTCTTATCTTGCAAATTATGATCTTTTAATTCTAACAACAGAAAAGTTGGATTCATTATTACGACACAGAATCTCTTGGATTAATGAAATTAAAACAGTTATTGTAGATGAGATTCATCTTCTTAACGATCCAAGCAGAGGGCCAACATTAGAAATCATTTTGACTTTACTTAAAACTTTAATTCAACCACAGATCGTAGGGTTATCTGCTACAATAGGGAACCCAGAAGAATTGGCAAAATGGCTTGAAGCTGATTTAGTTCAAGATTCTTGGAGACCAGTAGAATTAAAACAAGGGATTAATTTAGGCAAGGACACGCAGTTTTATTGAGGCATAAGTTTGATCACAGATATTTTCTTTATATTCTCTTGCTAACTCTCTAAGTTCATCAATCTTTACAGTGATTCCATCCATGCGACAAATAAATTCAATAAACTGAGTTACATTTTTTGGTTTCTCAGTGTTAGAACAACGTTCAAAATCTAATAAAACAGGATTCCCCACATTTGTTACAATAACATGTTTTAATGGATGGTGCATCTCTTCTTTATTGACCATTAATTTATCCATTGAATAACATTGATCAAGCAATTTAATAATTACTTTTTTAATTTCCTTCTCTTCTTTATCTTCAGCCCAATCCAAAATAAATTGCCCTTCAACAAAACGATAAACCAAATAACCATCATTAGAAATTATGTGATGAGGACCAATACCTGATTTGTTAAGAATCTTTAACCATTTTGTTTCATTCTCAATTCTTCCCATAGCTTTACTACCTTCCCTCTTAACTTTGATTCCAACTTTAACCAAATTTTTCTTTGCTGGAAAATGGGATTTTATCAGTTTACTTTTGTCAATGACCCCTGTAAAAATATTGCCTCTTTTTCCATGAGTAAGGTAATGAATATTTTCAACACCTTGTCGTTCCAACTCTTTTAGAAGATCACTTTTTTCAATTAAATAAACATAAAGTGTTTCAAACATTGGCATTTTCTCTTCTGCAAGTTTCTTTGAGATTAACATTTTTTCAGAAATAATTTCGTCAATCTTTTCTTTATTGGTTAAGGAAGAGAATAAAAATAATATTTTGCCGTTAGTAGATAGATAATTTGAAACATTATCAAAAAATCTTTCAGAAAGTTCCCATCCTTTTTTTCCACCATACAAGGCAGGATCTTCTATGCCTTTATCTTGTGGAAGATAAGGAGGATTAAAGATTATTAGATCAAACAGATTTTGAATATTTGAAAATAAATCGCTTTTTTTGACTTTAATTTTCTTGTTAAGTTTGACAAACTCATTATTCTTTAGTTTCTCAAGAGCAAATTCATTAATATCTACAGCAACAACTTCTCGAACTTGTTTAACTTTTGCAGCAGTTAATGCTTGTATTCCAGATCCAGTACCAATATCTAATACACGACCGAAAGCATGTTCTGCAATGAACTGTTGAAGGAGTAAAGAATCTTCTGCTGGTTCGTAAATATCCATAGTAAAATCGAAAACTATATTAATTGATAAAGTTTACTGTATTAAATATTACAATTAAGTAATTAAAAATGAGGTGTTGAAAAAATGTCATGGTTAAGTAAAACGTTAGGAGTTCTACAGAAAAAAAGATATGTTACTGCCCCGCTTGCAAAAGCACAAAAAGTGGATGATAAATTAAGAGACAATTTAATTAATTTAAGTGAAGAGTTTGGTAAAGAAGAAAATTCACAAGGAAGTCAACTTCAACTCGCTATGAAAGCATTTTATGCAAGAAAAGGAATAGTTAAAGGAATTCAAGCAGAATTAGCCAATATGGGTGAACAAATTGCTGTTGAAGAGAAGGTTACTATGCAATTATTAAAAGTTGAAAGTTTAGCTAGTAAGACCGCAGCTGCCTTTAGACAGGATTGGGCCCTTACAAAAGAACATTTAGCTTCTTTTGGAACTAGAAGAGCGACTGCAAACGATATTGCTAAAGTTAAAACATTTGCAGCAACTTATCAAGGCAAAGTGAGAGAAATTGCTGCTGACATACAAGCATTACAACATCCACTAACTGCAGGATTAGCTCCTGGAGAAAGGTCTAGATTAGAAGCAGATAATTTAAGATATCAATTAATTGTTACTGAAGCAGCTAAAAAAATGGCTGAACTAAAACAGCTTAAAGATGGACAAGCAGTTAAAGGAGATATTGGAAAGAGATTAGGAGAGTGGTTGGAAAATGTTAAGGCTGAAATTGATAAAGTGAGTATTCCTGCAATTTCTCAGTTAAGAGAATCTCCAAATGTACAACAGTTTAGAAAATTAATGAGCGACCAATTAAGAGCAACAGAAGGGATGCTATTAAAACTAAACGACGAAATAAAACTATTTGAAAAATGTGGATTGCCATTGATGAAAAAGAGCGACGAGAGAATGTTAAGTCGAGGGTTATCAATGTTAGCGAGAGTAACAGAATAGAATTGATTTATTTTTTATTTTTTTATTTCTTATTTTTATACAAGCATTAAGTAATCTTTAGAATCGGGAGTGTTAGGAGTTCTTAAAACTGGACCCTTATTGGAAAACACAATTAGAGCAGGAACTTCGTTTCTTTCTGGTTGATTATCAATTAATTGATAATAATGTTGAGCCGTTTCAGCAAGGTCAAGATTAAATGGAATAGAATCAACAAGAGAATCAACAATCTGAGGAGGGATTAACTGATTATTTCTAAGAAAAGATAAAGTGTGTGCAAGATTTTCTCCAGGAGCAATTTGGGGAAGATCTAAGTCGCTAAGTTCTTCCAAAAGGGAATTTGGACTAAACCTCCTTATGTAAATATCTCCTGCCCAAATTGATTCACTACTTCCTTCAGAAGGTAAATCGGGGAAGACCTCACTATTTTCATCAAAATATGTTTGCATTACAAAATATTTGAAAAAATCAGTTGTTAATTCAGAAAATCTGTGTGGCAAAAAGGTACCTTTAGGAGCTAAATATCTTGCAGATAATTTGCCATTAAGAACAAGGTCAAACGGACGTTCAGCAGTTCTTAATTCACCAATTGTAAATCCAGAATCATGATATGCCAAATCATCAATACTGTTTGTTTGTCCCATGAGAATTTAAAAACAAGTAACAATATATAAATGTTTTTACTAAATAGTAGTGTCTTTTGATTAACTGTGCTATTAAAATATAGAAAGAAACCTTTTTAAATGAACAACAACTTTGCATTAAAATATTAGTTCCGCTTTACTGTGGGCCCATGGTCTAGCGGCTATGACAGTGCCCTTACAAGGCATTGATCGCCGGTTCGAGTCCGGCTGGGCCCATTCATATTCCCCATAGACTTCTTTGACGTACTGTCCTCTAAAACAATAAACTTATAAAATAACAAAAAAATACTTTAAACAGAGAAATGCAACAAAAAATATTTGATTTGATACTTAATGAAGAGGAAGTTGGATGGAAAACAATTCTGTATGATTTGGTTAAATCTGAAGAGATGGACCCATGGGATGTTAATATCTCTTTAATTACAAAAAAATATATTGATTTAATTAAAAAAATGCAAGAACATGACCTAAAAGTTTCAGGGAAAATTGTTCTTGCAGCAGCATTCTTATTAAAAATAAAGTCCAACCATTTGATTGATCATGACATTTCTAATTTAGATAGATTGCTTAATCAAAATGAGGAGGTTCTTGATGATGATATGTTGGAAGAGTTTCAAGAAGCACTAGAAAAACAGGCAAGGGAAAAACAAAAGTACCAATTAATCCCAAGACAACCACAACCAAGAAATAGAAAAGTTTCCATTCAAGATTTGGTTTCTGCATTACAAAGAGCAATGGAGAGTAAAAAAAGAACATTAGCAAAACAACGGCCAGTAAAATATAATATGCCTAACAGGGGCGTGGACATCATGGAAGTTATTTCTGATGTTTATCACAAAATTATTTACTATACAAAAAAGAAAGACGCTAAAAAATTAACATTTTCACAATTACTTCCTGCAAATGCAAGTAAACAAGATAAAGTGTACACCTTCTTACCATTATTACACCTTGAAAATCAAAGAAGAGTTGATACTGAACAAAAAGGACCATTTGCAGAAATTCATGTAAGATTGTTAGGTAAGAATAAAGCAAAATAAGCTTTTAACCGGAATTCTTTTAAATATAAGATAAAAGTAGTCAAAAATAGTATAGGTGTTCTTCAAATTAAAATGAAATCAACTAAAGATATTAAAATTCCAGAAACAATCATTGGGCAAGTTATTGGCCAAGAAGAAGCAGTTATGACCATTAGAAAAGCTGCACTACAAAGAAGGCACGTTCTTTTGATTGGTGACCCAGGAACAGGAAAATCAATGCTTGGTCTTGCTCTTGCAGAATTATTACCACAATCTGTACTTACAGACACACTTTCTTTCCACAATCCAAACGATGATAATAACCCCTTAATTAAAGAGCTTCCTGCTGGAACAGGAAGAGAAGAAGTAAAAAAATATGCAATAGATGGAAAGCAGATGTTAAAAAACAATAACTTTCTACTTTTCTTAGTTGCAATTCTCACTTTTATTGCACCGTGGTGGGTAAGGTACCATTACAAATCAGATTTAATGTTTACTGCGTTTTTCTTAGGAGGAATGCTTTTCTTAGCAGCCTTTGCCATAATGATGAGCATGGGACCAAGGATGTTTAAAACAAATAAAACTATTGCACCAAAAGTTATTGTTGATAATTTTGGTAAGAAACAAGCTCCTTTCTTTGAAGCTACTGGAGCACACGCAGGAGCATTATTAGGAGATGTATTACACGACCCATTCCAATCAGGAGGGCTAGGAACACCAGCAAACCAAAGAGTTGTTGCAGGGATGATTCACAAAGCACATTTAGGAGTATTGTTTATAGATGAAATTGCAACATTACATCCAAGAACACAACAAGAGTTATTATCTGCTGTACAAGAGAAAAAGTTTCCAATTACAGGCCAATCTGAACGTTCTGCGGGAGCAATGGTTCGAACAGATGCAGTACCCTGCGATTTCATTTTAGTTGCTGCAGGGAACCTAGAAACTATCAAAAATATGCATCCTGCATTAAGATCAAGAATTCGTGGATATGGTTATGAAATTTACATGAACGAAACTATGCCTGATACAAAAGAAAATAGAACAAAATTGCTAGGTTCGTTGCTCAAGAAGTTAAGAGAGAAAAGGGTAAGATTCCTCATTTCTCAGTTGATGCACTTAAAGCAATGGTTCAAGAAGCAAGAAGAAGAGCAAATAGGAAAGAACATTTAACTTTACATTTAAGAGGTCTTGGCGGCTTAGTTAGGGCTGCAGGAGATTTAGCTAAGGAACAAAAAGTAGAACTAGTAACTGCCGAGCATGTTTATGACGCGAAAAAATTGGCAAGACCATTAGAACAACAAATTGCTGACAAGTTTATTGAAAGGAAGAAAGAATATGAAATTATTGTAACTACGGGGAGAAGAGTTGGAAGAGTTAACGGACTTGCAGTTATTGGTTCAGGATCAGCATATTCAGGGATCTTATTACCAATAGAATCTGAAGTAGTTCCTGGTGGGAAAAAATCAGAAATTATTGCAACTGGAAAATTAGGAGAGATTGCTAAAGAAGCAGTTAAGAATGTTTCTGCAATAGTTATGAAATACTTTGGAGAAGACATCAAGGAAACCAAAGATATTTTTGTTCAGTTTTTACAAACTTATGAAGGTGTAGAAGGAGATTCAGCATCAATTGCAGTTGCTACTTCTATAATCTCTGCCTTAAAGAACATCCCCGTTAAACAAGATGTAGCGATGACTGGTTCTCTATCTGTTAGAGGAGAAGTTCTTCCGGTTGGAGGAGTATCTTCAAAAGTTGAAGCAGCAATTGCTACTGGAATAAAAACAATATTAGTTCCAAAATCAAATTTACAAGATATTGTAATTGAAAGTAAAATCTTAGAGAAAGTTAAAATTATTCCAGTTACATGTATTGAGGAAGTTTTAGAACATGCATTGTACTGGAACGGTCAAAAAAGCTTAAAAGACAAGATTGGGAATGGCGCTATTGAGAAAAAAACTATTAAAACACCAAAACCTTTAAAAAGCAAACCCAAATCTAAAAGTTAAACAAATGGCAATATCACAATTAAGATCAAAAAGGAAAGCTAGCGGCGGAAGATTGACTTCAGCTAGAACTAAAAGAAAACTTGAATTAGCAGGTTTTGCAGCTAATACAAAGCTTAGTGTTGAAGACAAAATTAAAACTAAGCGAGTTATTGGTGGAAACGAAAAATTAGGACTTTTAACAGCAAACAAGGTTAATGTTGCAGATAAGAAAGGAAAAGTTACTGTAACAGAAATGGTTAATGTTGTTGAGAATCCAGCAAACCCACATTTAGTTAGAAGAAATGTTCTTACCAAAGGAGCAATTGTTGAAACTAAATTAGGGAAAGTTAAAGTTACTTCTCGTCCTGGACAAGAAGGAACAGTTAATGGCGTTTTAATTTAATTTTTATTTCTTAAATTTATTTTATTAATTCTTTTTGATGTATTTATTCCGAAAAACTTCCAATAAGAGTTTCTAACCCACCAAATCTTAACAAATAAGATTCTAAGAAATCAATGCCAAATAAAATTGCAATTATAATTAAAAACATACCTAAGAAGCCCAAAGCAATTCCTGCGATTGCCATCCACTTACCTTTCATATGTTCTCGGTGAGTTTGCATTAACCCACCAATACCAAAGATTATTGCAAGGGTACTAAATAAAGGCAAGATTAGCCCAAATATGCCTAAAACAAACGACATAAAGGAGAATTCAGAATGAAACTTTTCTTCATAAGGATTTGGGCGATAATTTGGTTCTGGTTGCACTTGTGAAGGAACTGACTGTTGTTGATATTGTACATTTCTTTTTTCCAATTCTTGAACAGGATTTTGTAACAAATTATTAACCTCTTTGATAATAAAAGTAATATAATTGAGTTATATAAATCTTATCAAAATTAGCCCACTGGCCAAGAAATAAAGTTAGCAAGTTAGGAGTATTTTTCTTATAAAGGAGGTTCCCACAACCCACTGGTCAAGTGCGGATAGAACTTATAAAGGGGTTCTAGCACCAATAATACATCGAAAAAGAGGTGAGCAAAGGAACAAATTTCTTTTGACCATCTTTTTTTTTTCAAAAAAAGAGGTGATGCGAAAATGATTGATCTTTCAACAAAAACGATTAAAAAATTGTTTGAAGAACAAATAAGACGAGTTACTTTGGAAACAGTAAGGTCAAAAGTTGATTCTTTTGATTATCAAATGAGCGGAGGATGGATAAAATGAATTTTAAAGAACATATTAACCAATTAATTAACAAATATGAAAAACCTTTTGTATTATTTCCACAATTTAAACAAACCTTTGTGGATGATTATTACCGATTTATATTTAATTGCCTGACACCACACCTCAAACGCCATCTGGGGGGACAAAGAATATTTACATAAAATATTTAAATTGTCCTCCCCTTTTCTTATATTATGAAAGTACTTACAAAGAATGAGTTAAAACTTAGATCTCCAGAATTTTTAGACCAGGTTAGAAAGGGAGCATTATTTGTTCATCCAACAGACACAATTTATGGAATCAGTTGTGATGCAACTAACCAAGAATCGGTAAAGAAAATAAGGGAAATTAAAGGAAGAACCACAAATCCGTTCTCAATATGGGTGCCATCCGTAGAATGGATTAGAAAAAACTGTTTAGTTAATAAAAATGATGAAGAGTGGTTAGATAAATTACCAGGACCATATACTTTAATTTTAAAACTGAAAAATAAAGATGTAGTTGCTAAAGATGTCATTCCAGGAATAGATACGATAGGGGTGAGATTACCAGACCATTGGTTTAGCGCAATTGTAAGAGATTTAGATAAACCAATTATTACTACTTCTGCAAATAAAGCAGGAGAACCATTCATGACTTCTTTAGAAAATCTTGATGAGGAGATAAAAGGAAAAGTTCAGTTTATAATTTATGAAGGAGAAAAGAAAGCTCGACCATCAAAGATTATTGATTTAACCAGAGGGACAATAAAAGAAAGATAAATTAAATAAAATAATTACACCTCTAATTTCTTACCATCCAAAAAAATTCTTGGATTTTTAAAAATTTGGTCACCATGAAAAATAGTTTTAATTTCTCCACCAAACCAATAATTGCTTCCCATAGCAATGTGTGCTGTTCCTAACACCTTCTCATCCATTATGGTTGAACCAATTAAAACCGCACCTGGATTAATCCCTATACCAATTTCACAAACATGACGAATTCTATAAGGATATTTTGCCCGATCTTCATATTTCTTAAAAGTATTTTCAAGAAGAGGAGCATGCTTACCTTCCAATTTTACAACCCTTCCTTCTTCAATAAAAAGTGTAACTGGGGAATCTAATAAAATAGTTCCATCAATTGTTTTCATACTTCCATCAATAACAACCTTTCCCTTAACCCCAGAATAACCTTTAGGGGGAATATAAACCTCTCCAGCAGGCATATTTCCACCTGTACCAAGTTTACGATAATCTCCAGCATTAGAGATAGAATTCATCCCATCAACATTAAAAGTAACGTCTGTACCTGCATCAGTCTTTATCCTAATTTCCTTAGCCTTGTTTAATTTTTTTTTGATAATATCTCCTTTTTTAATCATCCGAGAATAATTGATATTAATAGCTTCCATAAACAAATCAAAATGGTTATTGCTTACATCCCCTAATCCGGTAGAGGAAAGAAATCGATGATTACGTTCCTTACAAAAACCTCTAAAACTTTTAGTGGTACCAATTCTTCCTAATTTGTTAGAAACAGTAAGGATAACAATACTGCCTTCAGCTAAATTTTCCAAAGCGCTAATAACATGAGAATCAGCACGCATAAACCCTTTTTTTACTTCTTGAAACAGAAATTCCACTTCACAACCCTTATTTCTTGCAGCCTGATAATATCCATAACCTAGCATATTAGCAAGTTGTTTTCCTTCACTACCAGGATCTGCAATTATTAAAATTTGTTCATTTTTAGTTTTAAGACAACTTTTCATAACTTTATAGAACTGCGAAGTACGTTTCTCAACTTTCTGTTTTAATTCATCATTAAGATTAAACATTTTTCTTCTTAGTATGCGGTGTATATTAAAAGATTTCTTTAGTAGAAAGATTACTTTTTAATTATCTTGGCGATATAAAACCCTTCAGTATCGTTATCTTGTGGCCAAACTCGTAATGTGTTCTTAACCTTTTTGTTGTAAGTTACACCATTAAACTCTGTGACTGGAGGACTTGTTTTCAATCCTGGCAACTTAACTTTTGGAACATCAGCATCTTCAAATTTTTCTAATAGATAGCTTACAACACCTTCGTTCTCTTCTGGCTCAACAGAACATGTTGAGTAAACCATTTCTCCACCAGATTTAAGATTTTCAAAAGCTTTTGCAGCAAGCTCTTTTTGTTGTCTTGCTAATTTGGTAATCATGTTAGGATTCCAAATAGTAACTGTTTTCAAACTTTTTCTAATTGTTCCAGTTCCAGAACAAGGAGCATCAACCAAAATTTTGTCAAATTCAAACCCATGAAATCGTTTACCGTGCATTAAAGAAACAAGAACATTAGTTAAACAACTTCTTTGTAGATTAATTCCTAAAGATTGTAGTCTTTGTCCTTTGTAATCGTTCGCTACTATTAACCCCTTATTCTGCATCATTACACCCATTTGTGTAGTTTTTGATCCAGGAGCAGCACACATATCCAGAACTAAATCTCCTGGTTGAGGTTTAAGTATTAATGGAGGAATCATTGAAGCTGCTTCTTGCACATAGATTTTTCCCAAATGATGTTCTAATAAATTCCCAACATCTCTTCTTTCTTCATTCCTAATCCAAAATCCTTCTTTACACCAAGGGATTGGAGTTAAGATCCATCCTTTATCTTCAATAGATTTTTTTGTTTCTTCAATAGAACCAAGTAAAGTATTAATTCGAATACTTCTTCTTAAGAAAGAAAGATTATATTTCTTGAATTCTTCCCAATTTGTTAGTTCAGAATACCTAGTAATAAAAAGTGGTTTAAACTTGATATTCTCTGCATTACTAATTGGTTCAAGAGCCATAGTGATAATTAATGAAGTTCATTTAAAAAACTTTATATAGGTTCTTACGATTATTAAAGTTAGTAAAGAGGTGTTCATAATGATAAATGTAGCTATTAACGGGTTTGGAAGAATTGGAAGAATGGTTCTTCGCGCTGGTTGGAATGATAAAAAAATTAATTTTGTTGCTATTAACGATTTAACTGATAATAAAACATTAGCTTATTTATTAAAGCATGATTCTGCGCACGGAAGTTTATCAGAAAATGTTTCTTATACAAAAGACAGCATTGTTATTGGTAAAAAAAAAATTCTTGTTTTTGCTAAAAAAGATCCAGAGAAAATCCCTTGGAAAAAATTAAAAATTGATGTAGTTGTTGAGAGTACCGGTTTTTTTAGAGAAAAAAAACTTGCAAAAAAACATCTTAAAGGAGGAGCAAAAAAAGTTTTAATCTCAGCAAATTACAAAGGAAAAGAGCAGATTAAAAGTTTAGTGTTAGGTGTAAATAACAAAACTTATGACAAACATAAAGACAACATTGTTAGTAAATGTTCTTGTACCACCACTTGTTTATCTCCAATAGCAAAAATAATTGATGAAAGGTTGGGGATTGTTAAAGGATTTATGACAACCATCCATTCAGTTACAAGCTCACAAAAGATAGTAGATTCGCCACACAAAATACCACGAGAGGGGCGCTCATTATTAAACAATATTATTCCCACAGAAACTGGAGCGGCAGTAGCGGTAACTAGAGTGCTTCCACAATTAAAAGGAAAAATGGATGGCATGGCAGTTAGAGTTCCAACACTGGATGGTTCTTTAGTTGACTTTACTTGTATTGTTAAGAAAAATACCTCTGCAGAAGAAGTTAACAAAATATTTTTAGAAGCAAGTAAAAAATCAATGAAAGGCATTATCCAATATAGCGAAGAAGACTTGGTGAGTACAGATATACTTGGTAATGCACATTCAGCAATCTTTGATTCAAAATTAACTAAAGTAAATGGAAATATGATTAAGATTTTAGCATGGTATGATAATGAATTAGGTTATGCACACAGAATGATAGAAATGATAAAATTTATTTCATAAACAGAAATGAAAAATTAATCAAAAAATATTTTTGTCACTCCTTTTAATTTGTAAACCCTAGTCATTAGACTTTTCAAGTGTTCAAGATCTTTTGGAACAACTAAAAAACTACATAGAGCATGATCTAAATCAATTAACTTAGCTTTTGCTTCCTTAACTTCAAAACCAGCATTAGCAATAGTATGTAATAAGTCTGCAAGTAATCCACTTCTTTCCTGCGCTTTAACAAAAAATTGTATTTTTTTATTAAACGCTTCTTTCCAATTAACTGGAAGCCATCGTTTCTCTTCCTTTAATGCATGACGGCAATCAGATTTATGTACAGAGATGATTCTTCTTTTAGTTAAAATACCTATAATCTCTTCCCCGGGAACAGGATAACAACATTTTGCTAAGACACAAGTTGCTTTTAGAAACTCTTTTGACTCAACAAGTAATCCTTGATCTTCTTTAATTAATGGTTTAAACAATCTGAAATGAAATGAGGGAAGTGTTTCATACTCTCTTAAAGATTTTCTTATTTTTTGTCTTGCCTTACCAGACCTAACAATTTTAATCCATCCTCGTCTTGGACGTTGATTTTTATTAGTAATAATCTCAATAACATCTCCTTGCTTAACTTCGTGTTTCAATGGTACAAATTTACCATTAACTCTACCAGCAACAGTTTTATTTCCAACCTCTTCGTGGATTAAATATGCAAAATCAAGAACAGTAGAGCCACTTGGCATTTCTTTAACATCTCCCTTGGGAGTGTAACAAAATATACTGTCTCCAAAAACATCAATTTTTGCAGCTTCCAATAATTCAGGACCATCTTCATCACGTTTCATATCTAAAACGTTTTTTAACCAAGCAATCTTTTTCTCAAATAACTTTTCGGAGGTAATTCCCTTGTAACGCCAATGAGCAGCAATTCCTTCTTCAGCCACTTCATCCATTTCTGGAGTTCTAATTTGGACCTCAACAATTTTTCCGTTAGGAAGTTTAATCCCAGTATGAATAGAACGATACAAATTTGGTTTTGGATTTGCAATGTAATCTTTTAACCGTCCTTCAATAGGTTCAAATTTCTCGTGCAATAATCCTAGGAGAGTATAGCAATCCTTTTCTTTTGGAACAATTATTCTCATCCCTAAAAGATCAAATAACTGATTTAAACGTAATCCTTTATTCTGAATTTTACGATAGATACTATATGCGTGTTTATTTCTACCAAAAATACCTTCAATTCTTACTTTATCTCCAACAACACCTTCAATCAAATTAATTGCTTCTTCAACATCTTTCTCACTTCTTTCTTGAGACTCTTGAAGATATTTCGAAATTTCTTCATACTTTCTGGAATTTAAAGTTTTAAAAGCAAGATCTTCTAGCTCGCTCTTTATTTTATCTACCCCTAAACGATAAGCTAATGGAGCATAGATGTCTAACACTTCTTGTGCAATTCTGACCTGTTCTAATCGAGGTAAAAGATTTACTGAACGTAAATTGTCAAGTTTATTAGCAAGCTTAACTAAAACAACACGAACATCGCTTAAAGCAGTTAGAAATATCTTTCTTAGTACTTCAGCATCAACTTTCTTATTTCTATATTTAATCTTTTCAAGTTCATCAACCCCTTCAATTAATTTAGTGATTTCTGGACCTAATTTTGATTTCACTTCACCAAGAGTTTTATCACTAATGTGTCCGTGTAAAAGACCAGCAACAACAACCTCTGGAACAGACCGGTTATGTACTAAAATTTCTGCAACCCCAAGATTATGTTCAAGAAAGCTTTTACCACTAAGTCGTTTCTTATCCACAAGTTCTTTTTCTACTAAATCTAACGCTAGTTTAAACAAATTTACGGCCTTAGTATTGTACCCACTCTTTTGACAAAGGGATAAAAATTGGTTAGCATCCATACAAGGGTTAGAAAGGGAGTGTATTTAAAAGAATTATCGTTCTTTAATCAATTCTTCAATACGAAGTAGACGGTTATATTTGGCAGTTCTTTCTGAGCGACATGGTGCTCCCGCCTTAATTTGGCCACAACCAATTCCAACTGCAAGGTCTGCAATAAAAGTATCTTCAGTTTCTCCACTACGATGTGAAACCATTACCTCCCAATCATTTTTATAAGCCAACTTTACTGCGTTTAATGCCTCAGTTAAAGTGCCAATTTGATTTACTTTAAGCAACAAACAATTACAACTATTTTCTTTAATTCCTTCTTCAATACGGTCAATATTTGTAACAGTTAAATCGTCACCAACAATTTGAATGTTACATCTTTTTTTAAGTTCTGCAAAACTAATAAAATCTTCTTGTTCAAAAGGATCTTCAATAGAGATAATTGGATGATTTCGAATAAGTTGAAGATAATATTTTGTTAAATCATCTTTAGATAATTTTTTACCATCAACCAAATATTTCCCCTTTAAATAAAATTCTGATGCTGCACAGTCCATAGCAATATCAACCTTGCCCTTATAATTTGCGTCCTTAATTGCTTTATTCAACATTTTTAAGACGTCCATTGCGGTGTTCAATTTGAGAGGTGCAAATCCTCCTTCATCGCCAACATTAGTTGTTCCTTTCCCATATTTTTGGTGCAAATCTTTTTTAAGAGTATGATAAATTTCGCTGGCTGCTTGTAAATTCTGTTTAACTGAATTAAATTTTGGAGACACCATAAATTCTTGAAAACTTAATTTGTTATCTGCATGCTTTCCACCGTTAATAATGTTGAAAAAAATTCTAGGAAGAAGGATTTTACTTTTTGGTAACATTTTATTAATATAAACAAACAAAGGTTGTTTCTTTGATTGTGCTGCGGCTCTTGCACAAGCTAAGGAAACTGCTAAGATAGCGTTTGCTCCCAACTTTGTTTTATTTTCTGTACCATCTTTCTTAATCATCAGTTGATCAATTTCTTGTTGTTTAGTACAATTAATGCCAATTAGTAAAGGTGCAATTTTTCTTTCGACATTTCTTACTGCTTTTTGTACACCCTTACCTAAATAACGTTTGGTATGGTCTCTTAACTCTAATGCTTCATGAACTCCTGTTGAAGCACCAGACGGAACGGAAGCTGTTCCCTTGAAATTATTGGTGAAGACATCTACTTCAATTGTAGGATGACCTCTTGAATCTAAAATTTCTCTTGCTTTTATTTTTTTTATTTTTGGCATTTTGTTAAACCTCTTTTTAAGACACACATAAAGGAGATAGTTGCTGGTTTGATAGGTGATCAACAAAACAATTGGTTGGAACATAAGTATGTGAATTAGGGGCTTTTTTTACAATCACTGAATCTTTTCCTCTAATCTGTTCTGTAGCTTGAGGGGTATCTTTACTACCTGGATAATAATATGCAAAAATGTGTCCTCTTTGATTTGAAGGGATACTTGCAACCTGTGTACACCAAGAACCATAACATGCATCATAAAATATTACTGAAGAAATGGGTAAATGGGGTTCGTTCATAAAAGGACCACTTAATACATCCATCACGGTGCCCCCGCCATTACTATGAACCATAAAAGACATTGATTTTGGTTGAACATTCAATCCATTCAACTTAGCCAAAGCTTCATTATAAAAACATTTGAATTGTGATTCACTAGTTCCTTCACGGGTTCCTTTCATCCAATTTCTTCCACTATCCCCTGCTTGTCCTTGATATGGGCCAGAGGAGATTGTTTTTGTACTAGAGATATGTTTATTTCCCCCCTTAAACCAAACTAACACTGCGTCTTTTCCTTTTTGTTTAAGTTCCAAGGTTTTATCTAAAAAATCTCTTTTTTGAATATCTGCTTCAGCACTTAGTAATTGATGACCATGAAAATAAATAATTAGTTCTGTGTTAGGACCAAGATTTTCAGGAACAATTATTCCCTCTGTTCTTCCAACCTTTTGATCTACTTTAGAAGTACAAGCAGTGTTGTAAGTATAGAAATTAACACCAGAAACATCTGAAGATGCTTTATTTAGATTACCAGAGATAGCAGCACCAGTAGGGGTGGTACCAGTTGGAACAGAAGTTGATTGTGGTAATTTAAGCTCTCCCTTATTACCACTACACTGACTATCGCCTTTTGGACAAAGAATCGCGATATGATAATGGTCTGCATGCCCATTAATGTGTCTAATTAAAGTATTTGAATAAGAGTTACCATTAATTACTGAAGGGACATTACAATTTCTAAAGAACCTTTTGACTGCACTAGATTCTCCCTCGGTAGTACATGCAAATTGATGAATTTCTTTAATTAAATATTTATCAAAACCAACATATTGTAATGGGAAAAAAGAGTCCATAAATTTGAGTAAATCCCAATTTGCAGCTAAAGCTTTCTGATCTTTAAATTCTGAAGTTGGAAGATGAGAACTATCACAAGTTTTTGATTTACATGGTGCTGTGGAGAGAGTATTAACAAGATTACCATTTTTAATGAAATACATTCCTAAGTCAGCATCTCTTCCAGTAAGATGAGTAGTGTGCCTAGTATAACTATACCTTTTTGATTTGTCTGCACCCACTAACCCATACCATTGTGGTGGAGGCATTTGTGTTGCCTTATCTTGTCCCTTGTAAGTTGGACCACCAGTAGGTAAACTACGATCCTTTACAGTAAGTTTTACATTATATTTTTTGTTTAGTGCACAAGAAGAGTATTCTAACATATTAATTAATTCTGAAACACCATACTCAGTATTAGCATTTTGTTTTTTGTCAAAAGAATAAGCGGAGTTATACAAATTAACAAAACTATTTGTTTCCGTCTTCATTCCATTAATTAAACTACCCTGCAATAAATTTCCAACTGATTGAGAATTTGCTGTTGGTTTTGTAATTTGACAATCACCAAGATTTATTGGAAGACCAGCAGAAGGTTGTCCAGGATATCCAGTCATTGCTCCAGTAGTTCCAGGGGCAACAGGCATGGACCCAGTTGCCGTTTGTTTTAATTCAAAGTACACTTTATCAAACGATCTCCAGTCCCATGCCCCAAGAGTATTATCCCAAACTGAATTGTTTTTTGAATTATCTACATTAGGTGCAATCTTTTGCCAAGCAAGATCGATTTCTTTTTGTCTTTGTGGAACGACTTTCTCCACTTTTTGTGTGGTGTATTGCTGTCCTGCTGCTGAAACAATAGGCGTCCCAGAAGTATACGAAGAAGGGGAAATTCCTGGAACAGAAGATGTGACTGCAGCTCCATTCAAATTAAGTTGAGAGAAAACTTTTTGTGCCCAATCTTCTCCTCCTGCCTTACTATAATGAATTCTATCACTACTTAAAAGAGCATCATTGCTTAAAGAGATGGAATCAATAAAACTGCACCCATTTTTTTCAACTTCCGCCTTTATTTTATTAGAGGTTGTTTGAAAATCTAACATTCCTTCCCGTTTGTTTTTTGGAGGACCAACCCAATAACATTTTGCATTAGTTGAAGCTATTTTTGCCAAAGGACCAACATAAGTGGTATAATGACTATCACTCTTTCCAATCGCATTTGTTCCAAGAGAAATAATTACGATATTTGGCGAGTAAGAATTTTTTAAATTTTGCAAAGTGTAAGTTTTTTGACTTGAAAGAGTTGTAACTGTTCCTTGTTCATTGAGGTAGACACTGGAGATCAGTGCGTCTGTTCCCTTAACACCAGAAAACCAACTCTTAGATGTAGTTGCACCAATACCATAGGACTCAACTTTAAATCCTGCAGTTCTAATTAATGAGTGTAAATGTTTCCCATAATAATAATGCGCGGAATGAGAATCTCCAATCATTAAAATCTTATTACTGGTAGTGGGTGCAGTTTTTTTACAATTTGCAACCAATCCACCATAATCATATGTTGTGTCTTGAGGAATTACTTGTGGTTGTGTTGAACTACCAACAAGATAATAGTAAGCATCTTTTTGATCAGAGTATTTTAAACAATAAGATACTGCTTTTGCATGTTCATGTCTTGAAACAACAACAACTTTATTTCCAACCACTGTTTTGGATTTTTCATAATTGGCAACTGTAGAGGTTGATTTATCTTCTAAAATAATTTTTGATGCAAGGCCTGAATCTTTTGCAATCAACATTTCTTTCATTTTACTTGCTTCAGTACAACTTGCACTACAATCATGAGGACAAATCAAGTCTTTTGTTAAAGCAGTTTTTGTTACACAACCACCAGAGATAACAATCTGATTAAATGAATGTTGCAATAATAATTGGTATGCGCCATCAACCCTAGTTTGTGCCTCTGATTTATCATGTGAACCAAGAAGTAGTAGAGTATCATAACTTTCTGCATAAGCAATTGAAGATAAACATAACAAAGTAAGAACTAAGAAAGAAAAAAAATTCCTGTTTCCTTTTTGAAATAATTTTTTCATTTTAATCTCCAACATACTTCTCATGATAATAAACATAAATAATTATGAAAATTAATAGTAAAACTCCTAAAGCCATTGCCAAATAAATTTGCCAATTTCCTTGTGAAACCGCCGTTGGTTTTTGAACTTCTTTCTCAATAAATGATTCTGGTCCGGGAAAATCTTCTGAATTTTGAGAATTTGTTTTATGAGATATTTCAAATTCATCACTAAAACCATCCATATCCGAATCTTGCCAATCAGGAGTTTCAAAGTCACTTAATGGATCACTATACATCATTAACTCAAAATCGTTTGTATAACCATCACCATCAAAATCTATCCACCACGGAAAGCTATCGTAATCATTTGGATCTGTTCCTTCCATTTTTTCTTCTTCATCAGTAAATTGGTCTAAATCAGTGTCAACAAAACCATCTTCATGTTCTTCAAACCAAACTTTTCTTCCACCAATACCTTCTAAAATAAAAGCACATTCTTCTGGTAATCCGTTTTTAGAAAAATCAAGATAATAATTATCAAAACTAATTTTGTCATCTATTTTATTTAACAAAGAATAACACTTGGCCAATTCCAAAATTTGTTCATCCACTTCTTCATTCTCCAAAATACCATCTCCTAATCGAGAATTACCATAACCTAAAACAAATGAAGAACAAACTAATAAAATAAAAATAGTAACAAATAATTGTTTGTTGTTTTTCATTTTAACTGAGTATAATCTGACTTAAATCTTGGTTCCCTGGAACCCACCTATTATCAAAATTTACTTGTTGAATTTGATCTCCAATTAAATCCCATTTTGTTGCTGTTACAGTACCACCATTTACTTCTACTAATAAAAAGTGATGTTTAGTTTTTCCACCATTTTCATGGGTTCCAATTCCTGCTCCTCCTCCCCCAGTAACAATCTGTTTAATTCCTTGACAACTTACCTTACTATTTCCTGCATGTGAACTTTCAATAACACGATAATCAAAAACGTGACTATGTCCTGAAAAGAAAGTGGTAACCTTGCCTTGCATCTTTGAACCAAAAAGATTACATTGAGAGTTATAATCTCCCGCATGACCTTTAACGGGACCGTCTAAAGGAATATGTGCAAAAGCAAAAATGTTTTGATACCCTTGAGATTTTGCTAAATTAATTTCCTGTTCTACCCAAGTGGCTGCTTGCTGTCCACCCTTATAGTCATCAAAACTGATAAAGTAAGAATTTCCGTGCGCAAAGCTGTAAGCATAAGGAGATTTATATCCAGGTTTAACATTTGAATTTGCAATGTAACTAGACCATGCCCAATCATATTCTTTCATATCATGATTACCAAAAACGGGATAATAGCCAATACCTTTCTGCAATGTATAAGAAGCAGGGGTAAATGCATCTCTTTGCCACATTTGCCTTGCTTTTTCTGGAGTTACAGAATCACATTGTGAAACACAAGTCATGTCTCCCATGTTCAGAATAAAATCTGGTTTCTTATCTGCAGGAAGATTAGCAATCCCTTGCATTAATTTTGGGTGTTTACTTGATGGTTTACTAACAGTCCATCTTGAATCTCCTAACACAATAAATTTGAAATTAGTTGTTCTTTGTGGTCTTGGTGCATTAGTAATGGATGTTGCGACAGCACCAGTTACGGATCCGGTTGTAGAGATACCAGTGCCAATTGCAGAGGTTGGACCAGAAGATCCACTAAGCGCATTAGCCTTACAAATAAGATAATCTGCATAACGCCTAGGTCCAGCAGGATTAGAGTTTCCCCCCACATATCTTGAAAATGCCAGAGTAATCCCCTCTTTACTATTTGGATCCAGTCCCTTGCTTTTTACTCCAGCCAATTTACCCAACAATTCAGCAACTGTTGCTTGAATATTTTTTTGTGGATCAAATAAAGAACAGTGATCATATGTTATGCCCCCGTGAGTCACAGATTTCTGCCCAACCCCCGGTGTTATTTGTCCTAAGCCAATCCCATAGGTATAACCAGCATCAAAAGGGTTACAAAAATATGCTTTTGCGGCTTCAGGACTTGACCGAGGAACATTTAGATTATAAGAGGATAAATCAAAAAAATCCCTCAAACAAGGACTAAGTTTAGCCATACATTTAGCCTTTAATGCTGCTAATTCAGCACCTTTTTTCTTTTTGGACCATTTGGCATCTTTATACTCCCGACATTCTTGATATTTTCCGTCATTAGATCCCTTCCTACTACCATATTCGGAGACGCAGAAAGTCCTTAATTTTCCAGAGTTTACTTTGGCAGCATCATATACACCAAATTCTGATTGACAACTAGGAGATTTGTCCAACAATAATTTTCGTCTAGAAATAACTGTACATGAATCAACGTTTGCATCATTTCCAACAACCCAAGATTTACCATTTGATTCATGTTTAACTGTTACTAAAGCCATACAGGGATCCAAGCCCTTACCTTGAGATACTTGAACTAATTGAGGTAAATGTTGTGTATCTGTGAAAGTTAAACCTGCAAAGGTTCCACCTGCACCAAGAACATAACTACCACCTGTTTGCTGGCCCGCGCTATAAGCGGGGGTTTGCCCAGATGATATTGCCTTTAATTCAAAATAAATATCATCAAATTTTCTCCAATCCCAAGCACCAAGAGTATTATCCCATACAAGGTCTCTTTTTGAATTATCTACGTTGGGATAAAATTTTTGCCATGCTTGATCAATTTCTTTTTGTCTTTGTGGAGCAACTTTCTCCACTTTAGTATATTGTTGTCCGCCTGGGGTTGCTATAGGTGGAGGCGTTGAAGAAATAATTGCAGAACTTCCAAAAACTTGTTGCTTCAAGGTTTCTGCCATTAATTGGTATCCTTTTCCTCCAGGATGAGTATTTGTACACGCTCCGCCATACTCTGGTTTCATACATGGTTCAACACCAACTAATAATTGATAAAAGTCAACAAAGTAGTCAATCTTTCCTATATTCTTTTGCTGTGAAATCCAAGTATTCATTTGTTTAACAACTTCATTTTGTTGTGGCAAAGTTTTAACATTTTTAGGAGGTTTAGCACCAGCAATAACAATTAATTCATTTTGTTTAGCTAAAGTATAAATTTGATCAAGATTTGGAGTAATTTGATTAACTGATTTCCCTGCAGAGATATCATTTCCACCGCCAAGAATAATTAAATGAGTAAATCCCTTGTTAATAACTTTCTCCTTAAGTTGTTGTAACATCCAGGAAGTTTGTTTTCCACCTTCCATAATCAATGTTGGTTTTCCTCCACATAATTGTTGGAATTTAGGGCCATAACCAACAGTTAAAGAATCTCCAATTAATACTACTTTTTCAGAAGCACAAGATTCACCAACCGCAGTTACATCTTTAACAGAGATAAGTGATAGAAATAATAGTAAAGAAACTAGTAAAACTAAACTAGACTTTTGCAGAAACCACATTCTTTTTCTTCGTACCATTGCACCAAATTAAATTTCTTCATTTCCTTCAAGGTATTCTAAACTGTTCATTACAAATTTTTGACTAAATGTACTTTTTTTGTTAAGTAGGGGATTTTCAACAATTAAATCAAGAGTATATTCGCCCTCTTGCAAGTCTTCTCCAACAAAGAAATAATCCTTAAAAGTTATAAACTCTTTATCTTCATCACTTTTCTGAGCAAAATCAAAATTATTTTTTTCATCAACATCAAGTAAAACAGTACCATCTGGACCAGTGATACGATAATTTTTGATCAAATTGATGTTGCCGTTATAAACGCTACTTTCAACAACAAAACGAAAATATACATCTCCACCTAAATCAAAATTATTTCCTGGCCCAACACATTGATAAGTTTCATCAATATATTGACAGAAAGTAAAATCACGTATTGCTAAGTAACCTTCTCTACCCATAGGAATGAATTCTGTGTTTAACACATTAACTTGAGAATTATCAGATTTAACTTTGATGGCTCCACCCTGAATTAAAAGGAAAATAATTCCACTTGTAACAACTACTGTAACGAGCATGATTAAAATTTCAATGGCAATCTTTCCGTTCTTTTTCATTTTAAGTAATACTTTGAGCCCCACTCTTGGTCCCACTACATCTCTCAAGACTAGCACCAACACTACCTTGATTATCAGGTTTACACCATTTATTACTGGTTAACCAAGGAACATAAATAATTTGATTACCATAAACAGTACTCCCACCATTATCACGCCAAGAGGTAATACCAGAACCACTATTATACCAACTGTAAATGGTTTGACCACCAACACTACCTAAATTACCCGTCTTACCCGTTTTAGTAAAACCAGCAGTGCTAGCAGAAGATGAAGCAGAGCTAGTTGTTCCTGCAGGAGGAGGACAACATAATTGCACTCCTTCACAACCAAACTTAACTCCTAATGAATCTGCTAATACTTGTGTTGAATAAACTCCACGAGACCAACATTGTTTATCAAGGTCAATTCCACCAGCAACAGTTGGATCTCCAATAGTTTGTCCAGTAGATTCCATACAAACATAACTATTCCAATTTGTAGGTTTCCAAGTTGCATCTTTTCCAGTAACTTGGAATACTGCGTTTGAATTAGCACAAGTTGAAGGTCCCCACGTACTTCCAGTAGTTCCGGGTGTGCCGGGGGTTACCCCTTGACACTTCGTTTCTTCTTGAACTTCTGAAAGATATTTGTGCATCTTTTGATACTCTGGTTGGTCTTTAACACCAGGGTCAGGATATTTCTCACCAAAACGATCTTGAAGAGCATAATGGCGGTTAAAGAATATATCTAACAAAGTACAAATCTCATTTTTCTTAGTGATTCTCCAATTGGCATCGCTAATAATATGACAAGCGATAGAATAATAAATTGCTATTGCATCTTCCATATCATTCTTACCAATAGTCCCGTCAACATTTACACGATTAATTATTTCTTTTGCATTAGCCAAAACAAAGTTACAATTACCCTGCATAAATTCTTGATGCATTTTACTAGTAATTTGTGAAACCGCTGGTTCAAGTTGTAATAAAATATTTGCGGTATGTTTTGGTTTTCCAAATGCAGGTGCCTTTACTGGAATAGTTGCACTAAAACAATTTCCACTGCTATCTGGCATTAATAACTCTGCAGTTACTTGAATTGGTTTGTCGGTTTGAGAATATGTCTGTCCGGCAGCAGTAGCCACTTGATAAATACAACTTGCAGATGTTCCGGTAGGAGAACCAATCAACCCTGAAACCTTAAAGCTATCCATAATAAACTGAATCCCTTGTAGTTCTATTCCTGTAAAAGCTTCTCTTCCAGTTCCCTTTTCTTTCAACACATTTCCAGGGCCAATTTCATAATTGCCTTCTGGAACAACACCTGGAGGTAAGGTAACACGATATTGTCCTCCAACTATTTGATAAGTAAATGAATATTCTTTAGAAGGAACTTGTCCTTGTGGAAAGGTATCCATCCTAGGATTTGGATTACAACCCGGACCACTTCTACTTGCAACTAATTGTAAGGTATTAAATGCTCCAGAGAATAATTCTGGAGTAACAGTTCCAAGATTAACCTCTACTCCTTGAGGACCAGCTAATCCTTTAGGCATTTTTCTAATTCCTAGGTCTTGAGTGGTAGGACCCAAACCACTCACACTTAATTTTAAACAAGAGGATTCTTCTCCCAAAACAACATGGGTTTTAACTTTAATTTCATCTCCCTTAATAAATAAACCAGGGATTTGACAATCATCATATGATTGTGTATCTTTATTATAACAACTCATATAAGGGCTTTCTAAATAGGAACCGTCTGCTCCACCAAATAATTTTACAACCTCTGGACAATAATATCTGCCGGTCGTTGGTTGAACTTGACAAACAAATTCTGCAGGTGGAGAGACATCAATAATTGGGAAATAAAATTTACCATCTTTATATCCTTCATCAAAACATTTTTCGGGCTCTTCATAAGAGTCTAACCTTATATCAATAACGACGTGATCATATCTATAGTTTGAATCAACTTTTTGAGGTGAAGGTATTTTTAGATCGGTGAAGGAACCTTGTTTAATGTCAAATATTCTGCCTTTATCAAGGAATTTTGTTTTCTCTCCTTCAACACCTGAAACGTCTCTGGCATGTAAACAATCACAACCCTGTGCGCCACATTGTACTCCAGGATGGCCTTGATCTTCAGGACCAACACATTTCAGATAAACGTCTGCACTTTTAATTTGACATCCAGGAAGCACCATTGCACCAATATTATAGTTGTAAATTGCAGTTCCCTTTGCGGGATTAAATGTTGCCAATTCTCGTTCAGCTGGGAAAACCATTGCTACAGTTTTCATTGGAAATGCATAAGCTGAATCTAAAATAAAATCCATACCAAGAGGAAAATCATAGCCGAATGCAGCCATACATAATGATTCTGTAAATCCACGTGAACCAGAAGCAAAATACTGGTTAAGTTTTGCATTACCATAATCAGATTTGATATCATTGATTGATGAGTCCATAGCTTCACCAATAGATCCAAAACCAGAACTAAAGAATTCTCCAACACCCCCAAGAACTCCTCCTTCTCCTTTTTGCTGATCGTTCATAGAGATAGGAGAACAGTCAGTAAAGAAATAAGCAATTGCTTTGTAGATTAATCCACAAACGTGTTGGGTGAAGATAGTTTTACAAACTCCTGCATCAGTTAATCCTGTAATTTTGGCTTGTTCAATGCAGCCTTTTAATCCTTCAAGAATACTTTTTAGTAATGTTAAATGTGCATTCATACCAGCTAAACAAACTGTTTGATATACTCCTAAAAATTGAGTATTAGGATTTACTTGATGAACCGTCTTATTTTTCTTAAGATAATCTGTAAGATAATCTGCACCAAAAGCAGAAGAGGTATCTCTTCCGCTATAATAACGCCATTCTGGATAATACGTTCCTTTTGTCCCAGAGGTATCTTTGAAGATAGTCGCTTGTCGATAAACCCACTCTTCATCTGTTCCTTCTTTTTCTTTGGCAGCAGTCCGAGCACCATACTTCTTTTCTTTTTCTTCATCGAATTCACAAACACATTGTAATAATCCAGTAGTTCCTTTAGTACTATCTGGACCAATTAAATTAACATCACCAGATTGTTCATAAACACATTTGTTGCTAATACATCGTCCATTAGTCCCACTAACACATTGGGGAGTGCCACTACAAGATTCGTTTGTTGGTAGAGAACTGATTTTTCCAGTTCCAAGATTGAAATTAACAAAACAATCACTAGTATATCCCGCAGAGTATTTGTTGCCAGTAATCAAGCCATCTTTTCCAATTAGGGTGGTTTTTTGGCCAACTGTTCCTTCAACATATTTCTCTTCATAGCAACCATTTTTTGTCGCACTTTTTGCATTTTCTGTTGCATAGTTACTAACCCCTCCCTTAATGTCGGGAGCATAGCCAGGTTTTCTACGGTTTCTACAAGCACTTTTACAACTTTGATCCTGGCCAACAATAAAATTGTCTGAATCACTTGGTTTATATGCAATTAAATTAGTATACCCCGGATAATTACCAACACTATTAAATGAAAGACCAAGGTCATAAATTAGTTGTAATTTAACTACTTGGCCATCATCTATATTTTCAATGGTGGTTGGATCAATATAATACAAACGATTATTATACTCATAACAAGTAAAGGTTCCTTTTCTAATAAGTTGACCTGCCAAAGGAGTGTAGGGAGTTGTGGCATCTTGTTTAATATGTTTTTGACAATCTTCTCTTTCTAATAATGGAATTCCACGACTGGAAGCAGTACACCTTTGTTGTTCAAGAATAACTGTGTCAACTTCTTCCTTATTCTTTTCTGAAGTCCAACCCGCAGGAACAGCCCTACAAAAAACACGATCACAAGTCCAACGATAAGCTTGGTCTAAGCCAGCTTCAATCTTCCACATATTTGCAGTCATTGGGCAAACATCCTCTAATTTCTTTTTGTCCCAATCTTTTGGAGGTTTATTATTTTCAGAATCTTCAAATATTTTTCCTTGAATATCTTTCCAATGATCAATGGTACTTCCCATGAATAATTTATCATTATCAGAAGGACATTGTTCTTCTTTATCTTTAAGTTTAGAAGCATACACCTCCATCTTGGAAGTAAAGATCCTTGTCCAACGCATAGTCATTCTTCCAAGGAAAGAAAAAATACAAGCATATCCAGTAACAAGAATTGCTTTTTCTAAATAAGGAAGAATATTATCAATAACACCAATAGTATATTCAATTGCATCTAATCCTTCATCAGCCAACCAATCAGGAAGCATATCTTTACTATCTAACGGGATGTCAACAAAATAACTTAAATCATAACAAGAAGTTTGAGTTTTTACTGGACCCATTGTCCCATTTTGATTTCTTTCTTGATATTGAACTCGGATTTTCATTGGAAAAACGATTTGTCTTTTCTTAAATTCGTTCCAGAAATCATCTGTAGTATCACTTAGTTTTTCTGAACTCCGTAATTTATATGTAAGGTACCATGCTGACTTATCATTACTAGCAATTTTTTGAGGATTAGGAGGAATAATATTACAACCAAGACGGAATTGATCATCATCCATCATACCTTGTGTACAAGCAGGATCAAAGAAGACTTCAAGAATCTTATAAGCATCTTCTTCTTGTTTACCAGTTAAAACATTACGTTTAGAAGCACCAGAACCACGATAACTTAAATTGAAAACTGCAGTTACTTGTTCTCTACCTTCATCAAGTAATCCAGGATCAAGGCGCATAGGTCTTTGAAATTCTGGCAAGGAACGAACATCAAAATCCCAACTTGCAGAATAACAACTATTAATTGTAACTGTAGACTGAGCATAAGCTGTTTTCCCAACTGCATCTTCTGAGATTACAAAAACATAATAAGTGAAGCGTTGTTGTTCCTCAACTAACTGAACTGGGAATATAGAATATTCTTGTAGTCCCTGGGGGACTTGTTTTGGAGAAAAATCATCTAGGCTAATTGGATCTTTTTCAAAATTAACATCTTTAAAAGTAAAACTTCCATTTTGGTCAGCAGTTACTTTTTGCCAAGATTTTTTGAAATCGGGAGAATATTCATATCCTTGAGGACGGTAAACGTAGAGATATACTGTTGCTCCATTCTCTGTTTCTCCATGAATATCGGAAGTTGCCCTTCCTTGGAAATATTCATTACCTTTTTCAAAAGTCATCTTTACAGAGGGCGGTTGGGTATCAGAACTAATGGAGAACTCTTTTGAAATCTCCCAACCAGCAACATCTTCTGCAACAATTTTTATTTTATTATCTCCTTCTTGGAGGGATATTTCTTTTTTAATAATAGTACCATTTCCTTTGTCAACAGAGTCATTGTTAACAAATATTTCATAATTAACTGGTTCACTAAAAGAAGCATTTAGATTAAAATTGCTACCATCAACAATACTTGGATAATCGCCAAGTTCAATTTTTGGTTTACTGCTATCAGAAAGAACTGAGCCACTAAATGTAGCTTTGTTTCCAGAAGCATCAGTTGCTTCAATAGTAATATTTGTCTCCAGGTCTTTGTTTAAGTATACATTAACAAAGGTAAATTTTCCAGTTGGTTTTTCTTGATTTTCTTCGTCTTCTTTGTCCTTACCAAAAATGGCCTGACCAACAATTGCTTCTGTTTCATTATTTTCAACTTCTAAAGTAGAATTCTCTTCTATTTCTTCAACAGAAACAGCAAGTTCTTCAGTTTGATTTTTCTCTTCTACTGAAACTTCTTCAGTTTCAATTTCTTTCTCTGCAGGTTCTTCTTCCGTAGGTTGTTCTCCCACAGAAATTTCTTCTCCAATAACCCCTGGTTCTTCAACTGCAGAAAGAACTGTTGTTTCTTCTTCAATTAAAGCAACAGTACTGCCAGCAAGAGAACCATCAACAAATAGTTGAACCTGTGCTCCGGGCTCAGACCAACCAGTGATTTCCATAGAAACTCCTGGAACCATAGTTGGAAGTTCAACAAATAATTCTGGAGGGGTTGTATCAGGAGCAAGAGTAGTAAAGGAATAATAACTTCCAGAATTATCTTCAACTACATTATTACTTTCAACACTATAGAAGTATTTTTTTTCTGGTTGTAAATTAGTTAATTCAAACTGATGTTCTGTTAATTCTTTAGCATCACCAATTTTTTCTAGATTATTTTTATTTTCTCCGTAATCAACAAAGCTATCAGCAGGTTCATCGGTATCCCACTTTATTACTGCACTAGTATCAGTAATATCTTCTGCCCTCATATTAGATAATTCCAGAGCACTAATTGCAGGAAGGTTAATTAAAAGTAATAAAGTTATGATTACTAAAAATTGTTTACAAGTCCATCCTCTTTTTAGTCTCACCATTATTTTATTTCCAATGCAGGGATATTTTTGCTTAATTGTTCTAAATTAGTCATAAACTCAAACATCTCTCCTTCATTTGATGTTTCTTTACTTAAAATGTGGAAAGTTAATTCATTAGCATTTTTCAATTGCGTCCAAGGTATTTTTACTTCTCCCTTATAGCCGCCAACAAAAGACTCATCCTTAAATGCCATAATTTCAAGATAATACGTGAAGTCTGCACTTGCCAACAATTCTAACTCATCTCCACCAATTAATTGCGAATCCATACCCTTTGAGATAATAGCATCAACTTCATGTTCTAATAAATTTTGAGTTTCATTGGTTTTAGCAAAAGTTAATTTAACCAAAGCAGTCTCATCAACTGATAATTCTGTAGCAGCACCAAGATTATTCCCAAGAGAAGTGTGCTTGACAACCTTAAGTTTAGATAACGGAACTTTGATTATAGGCACTAAGTTAAGTTCTGTCGTATCTCCTGCCCTAGTAACAACCCTTTCCCAATCTTCTTTATAACCTTCTTTTTCTCCTCTCAAAACTCCACCAACGCAGTAAGGGAAATTCGTATTGAATCCAGCAAAACCTAAGCCAGAATAATCATAAGTAGTTTGACCCAAATCACATTTGTAACGTAAACAAGTAAAGCTAACATTAACATCGCCAAGATCGTCGTAGAAACTAACTCCTTCGCCATTCTCAATTAGTTCAACAGTTCGAACAGTCATTGGAACATTAGCTTGTTTACAATAATCATCTGCAGTAACAGAAGGAATGATTAAAGAAGGTCTTGCTAAAGCATCTCCCTTGTCAGGAGTATTTCTAATTAAGTGTACAGTAAATGCAAAATTGAATTCATAATTGGTTGTTTCATCTCTAACTCGAACCAAAACAGGATAAACTAAATCATAGGTAAACTTCCAAGTTTGGATACATAAAAAATTAATAGGGTCAGTCCCACCTAATTGAGAACTTTTCATTTTAGTTCCTGCTAAAGGAGTTACAGCAAAAACATAAGGATACGTTTCATCAAAATTAAACATAACGCTTACTTCATCATTGATTTCTTCTCCAACATCCCAGATGTAATGGTTTTGATAATAAGTTAGTTCTTCAGGAAAATCTACATATTCTGTACCTTGAACTTTTAATTCTCGCACATTAATCCTTAACATTTTCATCAAAGTTTCTTCAACTTTATTAACATCCCAAGTTTTTTTACTACATTTCAATTCAATTCCAGTTAAAGGAACATTAGGATGATCCAAGGCAAGAAGGTCTTGAGCAATATCTTCTAATTTTAAATCGCCCATCTCTTTCTGAAGAATAGTAACGGCAGTATCATAAACTCGTTTTAACTTCACCGGAGATTCAACAAGATGATTAATTACTTCACTTACAACTTCTCCAGCTTTGTTTTTAATCTCTACATCCCAATGAACATTAAAGATAACTTTACTTTCAACAATTTTTGTATCAGCGGTAATATCACTTTTTTCAATAAGATTATATTTTTCTTGAAAGGCTTCCATCCCAAACAAACATTCTCGTAAATTATTTTCCATGTAAGTATCAATTTCTTCTTTGATTTCATCAAGAGAAGGGACATAGGTATTTGGACCAATTGCCCAAAAGGGAACAACGTTCATTGGGGAAATTTTCAAATTTTTACTTCCATCCTTAAAAATATCTTCTGGAACTTCAATATATCCGGATTGAACACCAACCTTAAACAAAGCATCTTCCCCAATCTGATCCATACAGGTAGTGATGAAATTTTCAACTTTACCCTTTTCTGTTGGAATGATCTCTTCAGTTTTGAAAGCGAAAGTTTCTGACTTAAGAGCAATTACCAAAATTAACGCTAAAAGCATAAGAATCCCCAAAATAATAAAAATTGTGATTTGTCCTTTTTTGTTATTAAAACTAGAAGAATTATAACTATCTAAGATGAACCTACTCCTCTTTTTATTCATTGATTAAAGTATATTATATTTATTTATAAAGCTTGTGTTCACGCCCGTCTAAGAGATTAAGTAGAATTAAGTGATCCGAATGGGTGATTTTTTAAATTAAAAGTGCATTTAACCAATATAATTGACTTCTTTGTTTTTTGCCTTTGCCCCCGCAGGTGTTGAATGTAACATTTCAGAAGCCCATTCTTTTGTTTTTTTAAGAATTTCTTTCTCAACTTCAGAGATTTCTTTATTCAATTTTTTAATGTTTAAGTTCAACGTGAATTTTTTATTTAAAACACGTAATATTTCCTTCGCACCTTTAACTCCAAGATGCATAGGATGACCAAATGTTTCTGCAAGTAAAGCAACACCTTTAACATTTTGCATATTTCCTAATCCAAGCAAGACTCCAGAAACACCAACAATTGGGCCAACAACACCAAAAATATCTTTTTCAGTTAGTAAATCTTTTTTTAAATATGAGTTTAATAATTTTTCATTATTTCCAGTGACGTAAATTTTTGTTTTTTCAGGCATGTCTTGTAACCCAATACCGCCAGTAGTAATTATTTCAGAACAATTGAATATTTTAACAATTTTCAAAATTTCTTCACAAAAAGTATAACAACTTTCTTCATCAATTGGTTGAATATCTCCTGTTAAAAATAATAAGTCCCTTCGATTACCAGTTGATTTTTTATAATAAAGTTCTACCTTAGGCATTTCAATTAAGTTATTATTCGAAACGAAAACTGAATGAGGAAATTTATATGAAAAAAAGGAGTATAGCTTCTTAGCTTTTAATTCATCAACAAGAAAATCGACTGCAATCTTCCCAACATTACCAATCCCAGGCAAACCTTCAATGAATAAAGGATTCTTTAGTTGGGGCAATGTTTTCATCTCTTGAGTTACTTGCCAAGCTGATTTCATACTGTTTTAAAAATTTTATAATTTAAATAAGTTTGGTTTTAAAAATATGCGGGGGACGAGGATTGAACTCGCGCATCCACTAAGGAACTAGGCCCTCAACCTAGCGCATTTGACCATTGCAGCAAGCGAGCGTACTAACGTTCGCAAGTCTCTGCCACCCCCGCATAATCAAATCAAATTGAAGGATAGTTTAAAAAATTAACTAGAAATATAACCCTATCAAAACTATAAATCGATTTCAATGTAACCGGGCCCATCATCAGAGATCCCAGAATTTTCTGGAGAGTAACCAGGAGGAATTTCACGATAATCTGGAAGAGGAACATACAAAGGGATTCCTTCAGGAGGTTTTTCTCTCCGTCTCCGTTCTTGATCAATAAGAATTTCTAACGGAACGTCTGGAAGATCTAATTCTGGGATTTCAAAATCTAGTAAAGCCATATTAATTCTTATTTAAAGAACAAAGTAATATACTTAATGACAAAAATAAGTGAAAAATAAAAAAAATGACAAAAATGAGATTATTTAAACACAACTTGACATTGGTTTTCAAGACACTTAATTTCTCCTTGACCACAATCAATGGTTTCCGGAACACATTCAGCAGTACAAAGTTGACCAGAACAATCAGGACCAAAGTCTTTATTTTTAGTATCATCTGCATGACAACATTTGTCTGGCACACAATCAACATCTTTAGTACAAGCTAACTCCTCATTAACTCCAGAACAACCAACAATTAAAAAAGCTAAAAGAACAACTATTAATCCGACGAATTTTTTCATTTTTGCTTACCTCTTTTTTAAATGCCCAAAAAATCTTTTTGATAACTAATTTGTTTATTAAGTTCTCCACGAAAATCCTTGTACCAAAGATCTTTAACATCTTTCTTCTCATAATTACTTAATAGCCAAGCGAGTTTAATAAATGCAGTTTCAGGAGTAATATCTAAACCACTACCAAGAACACCAGCATCAATTAATTTTCTTCCTGGAGAATAAACATCCATGTTAACAACTCCAAAAATGGTTTGTAAGGTCATAACAGTAGGAATTTTTTGAGCTAACTGTACAAGAGAATTATAGATTTCCTCATTCTCTGAAGTAAAGTCATCATACTTCTCAACAGGGAAATGACCTAGGCCAGTTCCTTCTAAAAGAATACCATCAAATTTTTGATAAGCATCAATCTCTTCATGATACATTTGGGGATGAGATTTCAAGATACCAATTTTTAATTTTTCATGTAACAAACGAAGTTTAATTTCACTATTTTCAGTTTTAGTATAATTTGGATTTAACCATTTAACCTTACCAACAGGATTTACCAATGCATAGGCAAGAGTGTTTATTGGTTTAAATGCGTCCCTTCTTGAAGAATGCATTTTTCTTACTTTTACTCCAGGAAGAATTGCACAACTTTCATCTTCGGGAGTAGTATGCATACAAACAGCTACACCTGCAAAATCAGTTTCTGCAATAAATTTTGCGGCACATTTTAAATTAAGAAAAGCATCACTGCTTCCACGATCAGAACTTCTTTGTGCACCAACTAATAAAACAGGAGTTTTTAATCCTTCAAGAATAAAAGATAAAGCAGCAGAAGTATAATGTAAGGTGTCGGTCCCATGAGTAATAATGATTCCCTGTGTGCCTGTTTCAATCTCCTTTTTAATTTCCTTAGCAATTAAATTATAATGAGAAAAGTTCATGTTTTCAGAGAGCATATTGGCAATCAGTTTACTATTTAAGTTTACTATGTCTCCAAGTTCGGGAAACATTTCTAATAATTCTTCTGGAGAAAATTTTGCTTTAACAGCACCAGTATCATAATCTACTTTACTAGCGATAGTACCACCACAATGCAAAATAGTAACTTTTTTGAAACCATCTTTATTTTTTACTTTTTTAACTTCAATAAGTTTAGGAGTTTCTTTTTTTTCTAATAATTTTATTTCTTTAACTTTTTCTGTTTCAAAACCCATGTTATAACCACTATTTAATTTAATAATCACTACTTCTTTTTTAGGGCTAGGCATCAAAATACCTTTCTCCTCCCCCTGATTATGAATAACTAAAACTTTATCTCCTGCTTCTGCCATAATAAACTAAAGATTCTAAACATTTATATATATTATGCTTTCTTGGAAACCCATAACTTATTGGAGTGGAAAATAATGGAAAATCAAGATTATAAAGTAAAAGATATAACTTTGGCAGATTGGGGCCGAAAGGAAATAATAATTGCAGAAAAAGAAATGCCAGGATTAATGGCAATTAGAGAAAAATATTCTAATAAAAAACCATTACAAGGAACAAGGGTTATGGGTTCCCTACATATGACAATTCAAACAGCAGTATTAATTGAAACTCTTAAAGAGCTAGGAGCAGAAGTAAGATGGTGCAGTTGTAATATTTTCTCAACACAGGATCATGCCGCTGCTGCAATTGCAGCTTCAGGAGTACCAGTATTTGCTTGGAAAGGGGAAACACTAAAAGAATATTGGTGGTGTACAAAAAAAGCACTTGATTTTGGAGAAGGAAAGGGCCCCGAGTTAATTGTAGATGATGGAGGAGACTCAACATTAATGATTCATAAGGGAGTAGAGATTGAAAAAGATCCTTCAATTTTAGAAAAAGATTATTCTCAAGAAGGAGAAGATTTTAGAGAATTAATTGAATCTTTAAAAGAGACATACCAAGAAAATAAAGAACTATGGACAAATGTTGCAAAAGAAATCCGAGGAGTATCTGAAGAAACTACAACGGGAGTACACAGACTTTATCAAATGTTTGAACAAGGAAAATTATTATTTCCGGCAATTAATGTTAATGATTCTGTAACAAAAAGCAAGTTTGACAATTTATACGGATGTCGTGAAAGTCTTGTTGATGGGATTAAAAGAGCAACAGATGTAATGTTAGCTGGGAAAGTTGCCATTGTTGCAGGTTATGGAGATGTAGGTAAGGGATGTGCACAATCTCTTAAAGGATATGGTTGCAGAGTTATTGTTACAGAAATTGATCCAATCAATGCATTACAGGCAGCAATGGAAGGCTATGAAGTTAAGAAAATGGTGGATGCAGTTAAGGAAGGAGATCTCTTTGTAACAACAACAGGAAATGCAGACATCCTTACTTCAGAGACATTTAAGGCAATGAAAGATCAAGCAATTATCTCTAACATTGGACACTTTGATAATGAAATTGATATGGCGTGGCTTGACAATCAATCAGGAGCAACAAAAGAAAACATTAAACCACAATATGACAAATATACTTTCCCTGATGGGAGAGAAATTTATGTCCTTGCAGAAGGTCGATTAGTTAATTTAGGATGTGCAACAGGACACCCATCATTTGTAATGAGTGCTTCCTTTACTAACCAAGTATTAGCACAAATTGATCTTAAAGAGAAGGACTACGAAGTAGGAGTTTATATGTTGCCTAAAATTTTAGATGAGGAAGTTGCTCGGCTACACTTATCAAAGTTAGGTATAGAGATCGATGTACTGACAGATAAGCAAGCAGAATATTTAGGAATTAAAAAAACTGGACCTTACAAACCAGAACATTACCGTTATTAAAGATGGAAAAAGCAAATGATGTGATTGGCCTAGGATCTGCATTAATGGATCTTTTAATTGAGATAGACGAGAACAAGTTAATTGAATTTGATTTGAAAAAAGGAGAGATGCATTTAGTAGATGAAGAAAAAGCTAAAGAAGTCCTTGATAAAATCAATAAGCACCAATTTATTATTGAAAAAATCCCAGGAGGAAGTTCTGCAAATACTTTAAAGGGAATTTCTTTGTTAGGAGGAAATGCAATACTGTGCGGTAAGGTGGGAGATGATTTACATGGAGAGATTTATGTGCAGGAGATAGAAAAATTTGGTCTCACCACAAGAATTAACAAACATACAAAAACAACAGGGCATGCAGTTTCTTTTATTACTCCAGATTCTGAAAGGACTTTCTCAACCCATTTAGGTGCGGCCATAGAATTGTATAAAGAAGATGTTTTAGAGGAGGATATTGAAAAAAGTAAAGTACTCCATTTAGAAGGTTATCAAATAGAAGGACCAACTAGGGAAACTATCTTGCACGCAATTGAGTTAGCCAAGAAACATGACACATTAGTTTCAATTGATCTTGCTGACCCAGGATTAATCAGAAGGAATAAAGAATTTTTAAAAGAATTAGTAATGAACAAAGCAGATATTGTTTTTGTTAATGAGAAAGAAGCAGAGGAATTTACAGGACTACAAGAAGAGGAAGCTGCTCGAGAGTTAGGAAAACATTGCAAGATTGCAATTGTAAAAGTGGGCAAGGGAGGATCACTAATTTATTTTAATGAAAATATTACAAAGATTCCTTGTTACCCAGCACAGTGTATTGACACTACAGGAGCAGGAGATAGTTATGCAGCAGGATTTCTTTACGGATATTGTAATAATTGGAACACTGAGAATTCTGGAAAGTTAGGTTCATTACTTGCTTCAAAAGTAGTTGAACAAAAAGGAGTAGGGATGAAAAATATTAACGCAGAGAAATTAAAAGAAGAGATTACAAATGGTTAAGATAGGAATTATTGGAGGATCAGGATTAGACAACCCAGAGATTTTACAAGAAGCTCATGATAAAGAGGTTGAGACAATTTATGGAAAACCATCTTCTAAATTAAAGTGTGGAAAAATAAATGAAATAGATGTAGTGTTGTTAGCAAGACATGGTAGAGAACATTCAGTCCCACCAACACAAGTTAATAACTTAGCTAATATTCAAGCATTAAAAGATCAAGGAGTAACACATATAATTGCAACAACTGCTTGTGGTTCATTAAAAAAAGAAATTGGCAGAGGAGACTTGGTAATTTTAGATCAATTTATTGATTTTACAAGATTAAGAAAACTTAGTTTTTTTGATAAATTTGAGAAAGGAAAAATTTCACACACAGCGATGGCCACGCCATTTAATGAAGAGTTAAGAAAAAGTTTGGTTGAAACTTGTTCTGGATTAAATTTTAAACATCATCCTCAAGGCACGGTTGTTACAATTGAAGGACCAAGGTTTAGTACCAAGGCAGAGAGCAAAATGTTTGCTTCTTGGGGAGCAGACGTGATTAACATGAGTGTTGCCCCAGAGTGTATTCTTGCTAATGAGATTGAAATTCCTTACGCAGCCGTAGCAATGGCTACTGATTACGATTGTTTATTTGATGATGTCCCCCCAGTTAGTTGGGAAGAAGTTCTTAAAGTATTTAGTGAAAATGTTGATAAAGTCATTAAACTTTTAATTAATACAATTCCAAAAATTTCATAAAAAAAGAGGTAAAAAAATGGATATTAAAGAATCAATTAGAACAGTTCCAGATTGGCCAAAAGAAGGAATCATGTTTAGGGATATAACTACGTTATTATTAAATCCAGAAGCATTTAAACAAACAATTGACAAACTAGTTGAGCATTACAAAGATAAAGAGATTAATAAAATTGCAGGGATTGAATCTAGAGGATTTATTTTTGGTTCTGTATTAGCTAAAGAGCTAGGGTTACCTTTTGTGATTATTAGAAAACCAGGAAAATTACCTGCAGAAATTGTGTCACAAGAATACGAATTAGAATATGGCACTGATAAGATTGAAATGCACAAAGACTCAGTTAAGGAAGGAGACAAAGTTCTAATTGTAGATGATTTGATTGCTACCGGAGGAACTGCAAGAGCAGCATGTGATTTAGTTGAAAAAGTAGGTGGAAAGGTTTCTGGATTAGCGTTCATTGTGAATTTATCAGAACTAAAAGGGATTGAAAAATTAAAAGAATACGAGACATTTTATTTAGTTGAATTTGAGGGAGAATAGAATTAATGGATTAATTGTTCAATTGCTTTTTTAATCTCATCTTCAGGAGATAACTCTTCTTTTTCAGATACAGAATTAATTTTAATCACTTCTGGTTTTAAAACAATAGACTCTGTGTTAGCTTCCTTTTCTTCTTTATATTTAATACTCCACGCCTTATCTTTAATTTTTTTCATCACAGAGTCAAGATCATAACTTGGGGGTTTAGGTTCCCACAATAAAGTTTTGTTTAAACCATCTTCTGCAGACCTTGGCAAAATCTCAATAACCAACATACCATCAGAATTATCATCAGAAATTCCAGAACGCATAATGATATTTGTTCCTTGTGCACCAAGACCTTCAAAAACTAATGTTGCTGCGAAAGAAGCCACATAAAAAAGGTGTGCGGAATCTTCAATAGATAATTTTTCAATTAAACTTTTTTCGACCTTACTATAAATTTTAATTTGGCCTTTAACCATCCCTTTCTTAGCAATAACACAGAGAGATTTTTCATCTTCATAGATAATGGTGTTTTCTCCAGCAATTTCTTTCAAATAAGCGGGAAGTTCTCCTGGACCAGTGTGCCAAGAAGCAGGGTTTCTGCCAAAATGGTTACTCATCATAATGGGAAAATTGTGTGCAAGCACCTTAACTTTTTCTTCCTCTAACGAAACGTTCTCCTTGAAAAAGAAATTAAAAAAACCATCGGCATTTTCCCTAGGAAATAAGTGCATTAAAAAATGGGGAGCCTGTTGTCCTGCCGGACCACCATTAGCGATAAAAACATTTATTCCAGTTGTTACTGTTGCATTCTTAACGGCATTACATAACTGAGGAACTAACCCAAAATAATGTTTAAACTCGTCCGCAGGGATGTAGGGCATGATTGGATAATGTTCTTTAAGCATAAACAAAGTATGTCCTTTCCTTGCAGGATAAATATCAACCAGAGAGATAGTTTTACTATCTTCAAAGACTTTCTTTGCAGGCATTTCTCCAGAGATTAATTTACAGAAGATACATTGTTTCTTTTGCTCTTGTAGTTGAGCTTTAATTTCTGGAGTTAATTCCATTTTAAATTTAAAAATAAATTAAAAAAAAGAAATCATTTTTTCTTGCTCTTCTCAACTTCTTTAGAAAGTTTAAGCTTCTTGATTAACTCTTTATACCTATTTCTGATAGTAACCTCAGTTACACCAGCAACATCAGCAACTTCTCTTTGAGTACGTTTCTCACCATGAATTAAAGATGCTACGTAAAGAGCAGCAGCTGCAATTCCAGTTGGCCCACGTCCAGAAGTTAACTCAATATCACGAGCATGTTCAAGAATTTCTACACTCTTAGATTGAGTTTCTGCACTTAATTTTAAAGCAGAAGCAAATCGTGGAATGTAATCTGCAGGATTACTAGGCTTGATACTAATCTCCAACTCTCTAGTTACAAATCTATAAGTCCTACCAATTTCCTTTTTCTCGATACCAGAAGCTTCTCCCATTTCATCTAAAGTTCTAGGCACTTCATGTCTTCTACATGCTGCGTACAAAGCACCAGCAACAACAGATTCCATAGATCTACCCCGAACAAGACCTTTTTGGACAGCTAGCCTGTAAATCCTTGCTGCTTCCTCTTCAACAGATTTTGGCAATTTTAAGAATGAACTTACTCTTTTAAGTTCAGCTAAAGCCACTTTTAAATTCCTTTCAATTGCTGTAGAAATTCGAATATTCCATTTTCTTAATCTAAAAAATCTATCTCTTTCTCGATCAGAGCCAAGTTTATAGAAATCGGAAGTACTCCCTACCTCTGTTCCCATCCCTTTATCAAAAGAAGTTTCTGAAGTCGGAGCCCCAGTTCTTCTCCTGCTAACACTATCATCATCAAATTCACGCCATTCTTGCGAAAAATCTACCATTCGGTCTTCAATAACTAGACCACAATCCCGACAAATTGTTTCGCCTTTTTCTGTATTTTTAAAAATGTTTTTGCTTGAACATTCCGGACATTCCTTTAAGGTTTTTCTAATCATTCTAAAAGTCTCCAGTTTTTGATATGCTTACAAATTTGTTTCCAATTTTTTTATGCATATTTCAAACCTCTTGGTGTTATATAAGAACCATCACCAACAGTTAAGTTTATATACCATTTTCGTCCAACATTTATAAATGTTTTGTTTTTAAGCCATTAAAAGAAACATTTATAAAGTATAAATGAATACTTCACACCATACAAAAAGAGATCAAAAGGAGAGTTAATCCTTTTAAAAATTGAGGGAAACAACATGGCAATTTCAAAAAGAGGTCAATTAGGAATTATTGAATTCAAATATTTTATGGTTGGTTTGATCATTGGTTTAGTTTTAGGCTTAGTATTAGTAATGCTAGGAACAAAAGGAATTTTACCGTTTAAAATCCCACTAGTTTGTTAATGAACTTTTTTTCTTATTTTTTATATTGTATATCCAGTAGAATAGAAAAGGTTATAACTTACTTCTGATTGATTTTTAAGATACTTAAGATAAAAAAACAGAGGTTTTTCAATATGGATGTAGAAAGAATTCAAAAGGTTAACAATCTTGCTCTTGACTTAGTGAAACAAGGACTTGCTTCGGATAGAGAAGAAGCAATTGCCAAAGCAGAACATATCTTTAAGGATAGGGACACAGAGGATTATGCAGAAATTAGAAGAAGAATGGATGATTCTCCAGAAAAGCAAAAGCAAGAAGTGGCTTCGAGTGGTTTAACACAAGATCAAATTAAAGACATTCTAGAAAAGAATACTACTTTTATCATTAAAAAGTTTAAAGAGATGCAAGAAAAGATGGAATTCCTTGAAAGAGAAGTATCCCATTTGAAAAATAAATCATTACAAAGAGGAACTACTACTGTTAATCAAGAGAAAGTTAGCATTCCACAAGAACCAAAAGAACAAGGGACAGAAGTTAAGCAAGGAGCCTCAACAGAAACTAATCATCCAAGATCGGGGAATTACAAAGAAGACGATGTTTCAATTGAAAAATTCTTTTACATGGGAAATAAATAATTTCTTTTCTTAATTTTTTTTATTTGTGATTTACTTGATGTATGTTCTGGAGTATATAAATCTTTAAAAAACAAATTGACTACTACGTAATAAAAACTATTAAATTTGGGGTGGGTCAAAATTAAATCAAAAATATTATTAGGGATATTCATGCTTCTTTTAGTTATTAATGTAGTTTCTGCTTTAAACGTTGTTGAAGACAGTGTCGAATTAAAAGTAGAGTACCAAGATTTTGATGACGATCAATATGAAGATTATGTTATAGGACAAACTAGTTTTACAGTGGATAATTCTAATGCAAACGAAATTACAATAATCGTTTCTGCAAGCGGATTACCAAGCACTAATTATGTTGCAGAAGGCAAAGAAGTAGTAATTACTGCTAACTCAACCCCAACAGTTTCTTACACAATTAAAGTACCACATGACAAAGATGCAGGTACAGATGATATTGGAACTTTAAAAATTGAAGAAAAGGGAAATACAGGAAATACTGATACTGCCACTTTAATTCAAAATACGTCTATGATGTTAGAACTTGATCGTTTAGAAGTTGATTATACTAGTGAAGATGGAAGTGAATCTGATAAATTTAATGGTGATGACGATGATTCTTGGGAATTAGACCAACCTGTACTTGCAGGAGAAGAAATCACATTAGTTTTCAAATATAACAATTTGTTTGAGGATAAATATCGATATAGCACTTTTGATGATATTACCTTAACTATTGATGATAGGGACAGTTTAAATGATGACATTGATGATTCCTGGGATTTAGACTCCCTAGATGGTGATAGTGATGATACTTTTGAAATCTCCTTTACACCAGATGAAGACATTGACGAAGGAAATTATGATTTAGATATTACTCTAGAAGCAAGAGACGAAGAGAATGCAGAATATAAAATTGAAAAAACGCTTACTATTGAAATCGATAGGTTAAGAGACGATTTAAGAATTTCTCAGTCCGAGTTTAGTCCTGAGACAATTACAATGTGTGATAAAGATGCATATTTAACCATTGAAATAAAAAATTATGGTACGGATGACCAAAAATATGCAGCAGTTTCAGTATATAATAAAGAATTGAAAATTAATGAAAACATCAAGAATTTTGCAATTAGTGAATTTAGCGATAATGACAATACTTGGAAAAAAACTTTTACTTTTCCATTAGAAGAAGTGAAGGAAGGGAAATATGATTTTGACATCAACGCTTACGTTGATTTGGATGAAAATGCAGATTATAAAAGAATTACATTAAATGTTGAAAAGTGTCAAGAAGAAAAGCTAACTGTTGAAAATACGGAAGAAGATACAAAGGTTATTGTTACAACCCTAGATACAAATAAGGAAGAAACAAGCCTAAACGGAAGTGAACAACTATCTTCATCAACCGTTGTCTCAACAACTGAAAGTTCTTACTCTTCAGAAGATTTTTTAGTAGGAGCGATTATTATTGCAATCATTTTAATTGTTGCATTGATAATTGTTTTCTTTGTAATACTGTTGAAATAAATTTTTATTTTTTATTTCAATTTTTTTGGTGATGGGTGTTTAATCAATAGCTTTAATGCTTTGAAATTAAACATGAGGTAAAACCATAAAATGAAATCATCAAAAATTGTAACTATTTTATTTGTTATTGTTGCTTTGTTATTAACAACAAAGGCTGCATTTGGTGCAGTTTATATTAACGAAATCGTTGCTAATCCGCAAGGAGCAGATTCTGGAGAAGAATGGGTAGAACTTTATTCTGATACCAATGAGGCAATTAATTTATCGAACTGGTACTTTTCTGATTCAAATGATAAAGGAAATCTATTACCAGGAACATTAGGCCCAGATAATAGATATGTCACTTTTTCTGACACTGCAATTGGTTTTACCTTACTAAATTCTGGAGAAACTTTAGAATTATACAATAGTCTTGATGAGTTACAAGATTCTGTGACTTATATACAAGTTACTGAAGGAAACTCTTATGCAAGAGTAGATGATGCCTCAGCCGATTGGGAAGAAAAAGAAGAACCCACTAAAGAAGCAGCAAATTCAGAACCATCGCCTTTAGAGATTAATGAAGATTCTGTTGAAATAACAATTAATGATGTAGCATATTCATTAGATGAAGAACTTAATGTATCTGCTAATGATTTAATCAATGTTGAGTTTGATTATCAAAATAACATGGATGGAGTGATTGGTTATGTTTTAGTTACTGCTGAATCAGATCAAACTCCCGATTTTGTTGATTATGAAAGTGAAGATTGGGCACTACTACCAAAGTACTTGCCAACATCTGATAGTTTTGATTTTTCCGTTCCTGCAAGTGCAAGCGGAGACTTTAAGGTAGTGGTTCAAGTCGAAGATGAAGACATTGAAGGGAATGTTTTTTCAGACTCTTTTGAACTTGATTTCCATTTATTAGTTGGTGCACAAAGTGTAACGTTGGAATATGCAGATTTGGATGACAATACGTTAACTTGTTCTAAAATTACAAATTTAAGAGTAGGTATTGGAAATACTGGTGCATTTGAGTATGCCCCTGATATTAGAATTTTTAATGAAGAAGCAACTATTGTTGCAGGAACAGATGAACTAGAATTTAGTTTTGAAACTCCAGTTACATTTAGTAAAGAAGTTCAGAGCGATGCAGGTAAGATTCCTGTGGGAGAGGGAGAAGAGATAATAACTTCAATTAATGTATCAGAGTTAGATGGACCACAAACACTTTATGTATATTTAGTAAGTCCTTTCTTTTACAATGCTGAAGAAGGATCATTTTATTTTGGTGATTCAACAACTGTAGAGGTTGAAGATATTAGTGAATGTCTTAATACTGAAGCTATTGAAGAAGAATTAAAGTCAATTAAGTTTTCTCAAGAAGAAAAACACGTTGATTTCTTTGAAACGGATGGAGAAGGAGAATATGTCTTTATCTATGAAGATATGGATTATGAAAGTACCCTAACATTTGAAATTCCAGAAGAAGGACAAAGTAACGAAGATTTGATTGTTTGTCAAATGACAAATTTAAACACAGAAATGTTTTGTAATTATCAGGGATTAAATGCAGGTTCTTCAGACGTAATTGTTGCTATTAAAGAAGACCATTTTTCTTCTTATATAGAAGAGGAAATCGAAGTAGTGATTGAAGAGACTATTGCAATTAGTTCAGTTAAAGTAAATGGTGTTTCAGTTCAGAAAGAAGAAGAAAGCCAGGAGCTATTTCCTTTAGAAGAAATTGAGATTACATTAACTGTAACAAACATGTTAGACCATTGGGTTACTGGTGTAAGGGCAGAAATGTTTACAGATTTGTTCAATTCAGAAGAATCTGATATAATTAATTTAAATTCAGATGAGAGTAAAACATTAACAATAACTGGACAGATTCCAGCAGATGCAACTGCAGGAAATTATCCTGCAACATTAATTGTTTATGGGGAGGATTTTGAAAATAATGAAGAAACACAAGGAGACATATTTTACTTTGAATTAGTCATAAATCAAGAAGTTGCTGATTTAAAAATTAGCGATTTAACTTTGGAAAATGAAAACGTAACTTGTAAAGCAAATACAGGATTAATGGTAGAATTGACTAACACAGGAAGTAATGATGAAGATGATGTTATTATTACTGTTAAAACAAACGATTTAGAAATTTCTACTGAAGAATTTGGACCACTTACTGTTTTCAAAAATGGTGGACAAGAATTTATAGCATTTGAAATTCCTTCGAGTAATTTGACGGAAGGAGATAATCAAGTGTTGGTTGAATTATCATACAGGAATGGATTAAAGAAAGATTTGGATTCTGTTACAATTAACAAAAAATCATGCATTGCTTCATGGTTACCAGAAGAAGATACATTTGTCATGTCCTTAGACACTGATGAATTAAGTGTAACATTAACTGAAGAAGAATACAACAATGAGGTTGAATGGTATGTTAATGATGAATTAACTGGCACGGGAAATGAATTTAGTTTCTCTCCAGACAGCGTTGGAGATTTTGAAGTTTACGCAACAATTGGTGGAGAAAATAGCCACACATGGGTATATTACATAACGGACGTTCCACTGTCTCCATCTGGATTAGTTCCAGAAGATTATTTTGAAGGCAAAGATACATCTGCAATAGAAGATTTTACTGTTGGAAATAGTAATGGACAAATTGTTTTTAATGAGGTTGTTGATTTATCAGGAATTCTAGATCTTGATGAGGTGATCAAAATTGAAAATGGTATTGTTGGAGTTGATGGCGCATTAAATGGTGCACCAGAATTAAATGTACCTGCAACAATTACACTAAATAAAGACTTTGTAAATCATAGAATTTTACGTGCTGAAGGTTTTGGAGACAGTGTTGGAGAATTTGTATTGTGTCCAGAAGCAATCTGTAAGGCAGTTAGTAATGTAAATGGCAAATTTATCTTCACAGTAACTGGATTTTCAACTTACAAAGTTGTTGAGGAACAAAATGCAGATCTTAGCATATCCAATATTTTAATTGAAAATATTAATCGTGGTGAAAATGGTAGCACACAAATTACCATTAAGAACCTAGGTACATTTGATGAGCTGACAAATTTTAATGTAAACCTGGTTGGAATAAATAGTAAGTACAATGCTAAGATAGATGGAATTGTTCCTAACACATTAAAAGCTGAAGAACAACTTGTTTTAACCCTTAGTTTATCAATACCTGAAGATGAAAGTTCTGGAAAGCAAAGTATTGGAAAATTAAGACTAAATAGTAGTCAGGTAGAGAAAGAAGTAGACATTTACATCAATCCAAAGAGCCATTTGAAAATTGATAGTATTAAAATTAACGGAAAATCTTCAGGAGATTTATCAATTGAAGAGACTAACGAAATTGAAGTTAAAGTACAGAATGATTATAGTGAAGACATCAATGATGTTCTTGTCACTGTAAAAATTCTTGATGTTGATGGAGATGACTTAGAAGAAGAGGCTAATGAAGAAGATATTAGGGATGGAAATGACGAAACCTTCGATGTAGAGTTTGATTTAGGTGGAGAGAAAATTGATGAAGATAGTTACACCATTGAGATTACCGTTGAAGGAGAAGCAGATGATGGTTCTAAACACGAGATTGTTGAAACAAAAACAGTTGATGTGGATATAGAGAACCACAAAGTGATTATTGATAAAACTTCTTTAAGTTCCAGCACAGTACAATGTTTAAGACAAACAACACTTAAAGTTGATGTAGAAAATATTGGTAAGAAAGATGAAGATGATGTAGTTGTAAAAGTAAGAAACACTGCATTAAATCTAGATTTAAGCAAGGCAAACATCAACTTAGATAAGTTTTCTGATAGTGACAACGATTATTCTGCAAACTTTAATTTAAATTTGGAAGATGTTGATGCAGGAACATATCCAATTACTGTTGAAGTTTACAGAAATGATGATGTATTGGAAGATAGTACTGAAGTGATGGTTGAGATTAAAGATTGTTATACTACTAACACTGCTAGTCAGACAGCTGATTCCTTTGTAGATAAGGACCAGTTAGCATTACAACTAAAACAACAGTTAGATGCAAAAAAAACTGCTGGAATGGAAAGCAAAGTAAAACAATCTTTTAGAGAGTCTAATACCTATACCACTTTGTTATCTGTATTGGTTGCACTTGTATTCATTGCGTTAATGTTAGTATTTGCACTGGCAATGAAAAAGAAGAAGTAATTAGAACAAATATTTTTATTTTTTTTCTTTTATTTTTTTAAACAAAAATCCATCTTATTCTAATAATACCAAAATAAATATAAATTGAAACAGTATTTTATAGAAAATGAGGAACATAAAAAAAATTCTAGTAGAACAAAAGACAGGTAAAAAATATTTCATTAAAGAACTCGATGATGATTTCCACACTTCTTCAGGAGTAATTTCTAAAGAAGAATTGAAATCTAAAAAAGAAATCGTAGAGTCAAATAAAGGAAAACGATTTTTCTTATTCAAGCCCACATTTCCAGACTTATGGGAATCATTAACAAGAGGACCACAAGTTATGATACAGAAGGATATTGGGATGGTTATGGCCAAAACAGGGATTAACAGAGATTCAAAGATTGTTGATGCAGGAGGAGGATCTGGTTCATTATGTCTTTCTTTAGCAAATATTTGTAAAGAAATCACTGTATATGAAATTAATCCAGAACATTATGATATTATTGCTAAGAATATTAAATTGTTTGGGATGAATAATGTTCATCTTAAACAAGGAAGTATTTACAATGGGATTAAAGAAACTAATTTAGACCTGATTAATTTAGACCTTCCTGAACCATGGCAAGTTATTGAACATGCAGAAAAAGCATTGAAATTAGGGGGCCATTTAGTTGTTTATCTGCCAAACTTAAACCAAGTTAAAATGTTTATTGATTCAACAAAAAGAAGTAAGATTAATGTGATTGAGACATTAGAACTTATTGAAAGAACTTGGAAAATTGAGGACAGAATAATGAGGCCAGAATTTCAAATGTTAGGGCACACAGGATTTTTAATATTTTGTAGAAGATTTTGATTAAAAATGACAATTAAAATTAAAAGAATTGATAAGACCTTACCTTTACCAGAATATAAAACAACTGGTTCAGCAGCATTTGATCTTTATTCAAGAGAACAAGTTACTATCCCTGCAAAAGGATGGGCATTAGCCCCAAGTAACATAATTATGGAAATACCACAAGGACAAGGATTAATTATTAGTGCAAGAAGTAGTTTAGCAAAAAGTTATCCTGGACTAATCTTAGCTAATGGTATTGGATTAATTGATTCTGATTATCGAGGACCAAATGATGAGATTAAAATATCGCTATATAATTTTACTGAAAAAGAAATTGTAATTAAACGAGGAGATAGAATTGCTAATGCTTTTTTAGTTAAGTATGAACGATATTCTTGGAATGAAATTGAAGAGATTGATAATGATAATCGGGGAGGATTTGGTAGTACAGGCATAAAATTAAATGATTAAAATTTAAAAAGAGAAAAAATTATTTAATAATATACCCACAATTCTTTTTTGTAAATTCTTTAGATAAATTTAATTTCATCTCAGATTCAGCAAAAATAGTATATAACAACTCTCCTTTCTTAACAATGTCATGCACCCTTTTATCAATATACATTCCAGAACCCTTATCTTCTGGAGCACCAGCAATTCTTGCAATTTTAGCAATAACTTCAGTATCTATCTCTCTAATTCTACCTAACCGTTTAGCTTTAACATAATATTTATGTTCTCCAAGTGATGGCTTCTTTTGGATTCCTTGAGCTTTAATAATGTCCTGCATTTTTTTGTAAGCAGCGCCACTATCCAAGAGTTCCATTGCTAAGTTATGCCCCTTACCTTTACGACATTTGCCAACCATTTCTAATAGAATTCCCGCCATAGATACAGCTTTTTTTCTTAAATCATGAGGTGCAAGAAAATCATTCCTAAGAACGGCCATGACATCCTCTGCTTCAAGTAAGGGACCAATTCCATTACCAATAGGATGAGACCCATCCGTAGTTATAACCCGAATATTCATACCCAAACGTTTACCAATTAACTCAAACATTTTCTTTAAATGTTTAGCTTTTTTCCAAGTATTTGCTTTAGTACTTTTTCCCATAGGGATATCAATCAAAACGTGATTAGCAGACACAGAATTCTTTTTTGCCATCACAGAAGCTAGTAATTGTCCCTCAGCATCAATAGATAAAGGGTGTTCAACTTCAATAATTTTATCATCTGCAGGAGCAAGATTCATTGAACCACCGTGTACAATACAAGCGCCAGTTTTTTGAACAACAGATTTTATTTTTTTCTCAGTTAATTCGACCTTAGCAAGACATTCCATTGTATCCGCAGTTCCAGCAGGAGAAGTTATTGCCCGAGAACTTGTTTTTGGAATTGTAAATCCTGCTGCAGCAATTATTGGAATTACAATCATTGTAGTTCTGTTACCAGGAACCCCACCAATACAATGTTTATCAAGTGTAACCCTTTTGAACTTTATTTTTTCTCCAGTTTCTACCATTGCTCGCGTCATATCAACAGTTTCTTCTATTGTTAATCCGTTACTAAAGCAAGCGGAAACAAAATAAGTTTTTTCTATGTCTGTTAGGCGATCATTTGTGATATCATCCATGATGTGGTACAAATCTTCATAACTAAGACGCTTACCCATTAATTTTTCACGAATATGTTTAACTGATTCTGGTTTACCAGTGAAATTTAAATCTACAAATGAACCATTTTTTACCTTTAATTTATCGAGAACTTCTTCAAATAGCCCTACTTTTCCTTCAGGGACTGCTTTATTACTTTCAGAGAGATCTAAAATACAAGTTATTTCTCTTTTACAACATTTAACCAGAACACGATCTCCAGAATGTAAATCTAATTTTGTTGCATCCTTATGATTTAATATGACTACAAAAATCCCGCCAGTAGCAATATCCATATCTTTAACTTTTAATTTCATAATTTCCTCTTTTTTTGAATGATGATTTTAAAAAAAGTAAAACAAACAAAACCATTGAGTTACCTCTTTTTATAATAAGAACTAATTGATAAAGGTTTATAAAATTTACTCATGCCAAATTTCTTTTAAAAAAATGCTTAAGAGTTCAATGTCTTTAATACTGCCTAAATCTTTCCAAAAACTTTTTATTTTAATCACTTTCATCTTCCCTTTCTTTGCTAATTGATCAATTGCACAGGTTAATTCAATTTCCCCCCTAGGAGAAAGGCAAATGTTTTTTAAAATTTGAAATATTTCTTGTTTAAATTTGTACTTTCCAGTATTAATCAAGAAACCATGAAACTCTTTTGGCTTTTCTTTAATTTTTTTTAAAAAACCACCTTCTTCAATTAAAACCCCATATTGTTCGGGAGCTTCAACTTCTATACCACTGATGTAATTATAATCATCATTTTGATTAATTGCTTTCAAATCCTCAACCCCCCAAAGATTGTCTCCACCAATTACAACAAAGTCTTCACTTCCAACAAAATTTTCTGCTTGCAAAACAGCGTGTCCCGTTCCTTTTTGTTCTTTTTGTTCAATTAATGTTGCATTAAATCTATATTGCTTTAGAAAAGATTCAATTTTTTCTTTTTTATAACCAACAACAATCCCAAAATCATTATATCCTGCACGGAGTAAATTTTTTAGAACATAATACAAAAAAGGTTTTCCATTAATTTCAACCAGAACCTTAGGGATATCTTCAGTTAGAGGTAACATTCGCGTACCCTTACCAGCTGCTAGGATTACTACTTTCATTTTAATTCTTTAATAATTTCTTTTAACTTAATAATATTATCGATAGAGTAAGATACATCTTCTAAGGAAGGAGGATTGATTTTACCCCTTCCGTGCCTAAAATGTACCGTAACCATGCCCAATTGCTTTGCAGGTAATAAATCTCCCTCATATTTATCCCCACAAACGATTATTTTCTCTGGAGTGATAGCATATTTGGTTAATAATTCTCGATAATATGTCGTTTTATTATATTTATCTGTGATGATTATTTTTTTAAACCAGTTCTCTTTGATACCCGCTGATAACAACTTATTATGTTGTTCTTTTTTATCCCCATAACTTACTAAGATAAGAATATGTTCTTTGCTTAATTCTTCTAAAACTTCTAAAGTATGAGGTAAGGACTTAATTTTACACTCCCCCATTGTAGACTCACCATAATATGTCTTAATACCAATATCAAAAAGTTGTTTATCCCACTTAATTTCTTCCAAGAATTTTTTAATTGTTAATTTACCATTGCCAGCAGATTGATTGATTTGCATCAATCTATTGAGTGCATCTTTTTCAGCAACTTTTAGTCCAGATTTTATCATAGCTTTTAATGCTAAAGAAATTTTAAAAGGTTGATAAGAACCAGAGGTGTCAATTAAAGTATCGTCTAAGTCAAATATTATTAACATTTTATATCTTGGTTTTAATTTTATGATTCCTTTAACACTTCTGCTAATACTGCTGCTAATTTTTTTGGATCATGTCGTATTAATGCTCTAGTTTTTGCAAGTGCATCACTCTTACTGTATTCTTGAATTTCAGAATCTATTAAATCAGCTTCTATAACTCTTTGATAATTGAGATCATTAACAATAAATTCACTTTCTTCAGAATATCTTTTAATTAATTCTTCATCAGGCCTTGTTTTATTAACCAGGATATAATCAAAAGCGTCCTTTCCAAGGAAACGTTTGATTTCTCTTAAATAATCACTCACTTTAAATCCAGGTGTTTGCAATTTCTTATTCATTAAATTAACCACAAAAATTTTCTTTGCTTTTGTATCACGTAATGCCTTGCTAATTCCGTCAACCAAAAGTAATGGGATTAAACTAGTATACAATCCGCCAGGGCCAAAAACGATTAAATCAGCATTCATGATCTCATCAATTGCATGAGGATTAGCTTTTGGAAATGGTTCAAGGTATAAACTTTTAAATTGTGTGAGAGGATGTTTAAACATTAAAATTTCACTCTCGCCATGTAAAAGTTTTCCATCTTCCATTAACATTTGTAATCTAACTTGATTGGTGGTGACTGGTATAACCTTACCACGAATAGATAAAATTTTTCCTGTTTCTTCCACCGCAGTTTCAAAACTTCCAGTGACTTTTTCTAAAGCAGAAAGGAGAATATTGCCAAAGTTATGCCCTTCTAGACAACCATTATCAAACCGGTAATTCATCAAACTACGCATTAACCTACTGGATTCAGAAAGGGCTACGAGGCATTGTCGAACATCTCCAGGGGGTAACACGCCAAGTTCATCTCTTAAAACACCAGTACTACCACCATCATCCGCCATAGAAACAATTGCAGAAAGATCAAGATCATATTTTTTAAGGCCTCTTAAAACAGTAAAGTTTCCTGTTCCACCACCAAGAGTAACTACTTTTTTCATTAATTGACTAATGTAAAAGGGTTATTTAAAAAAGTTGTGAAAAAGAAAGAAAAATAATAAGAAAAAATAAGAAGAGTTTATTCTTCAATAAAATCTTCAATCTTAGCAGGCATTTCTTCATCGCCCTTTAACATTGCTTTTTTCATCATATACTCACGAGCAACCAAATAAAAGATTAATCCAACTGATTTCTTACCTTTGTTATTACAAGGTACAACTAAATCAAGATCGTTTGATTGATTGTTAGTATCACACAAAGCAATAATTGGAATTCCAATTTTAAATGCATCTTCAACTGCATTTTTATCTGGCCAAGGATCACAAACAAACATCACTTTTGGTTCAATAAAAGTTTCTAAATTTGGGTTGGTTAAAATTCCTGGAGGATATCTTCCATTAATTACAGTTATACCAGTTAATTTGTTCAACTTTTTCAATGCTTTCCAACCATTTTCTCTCCTACAAATTATCAAAATTTCTTCAGGAGAATAATTTGCTAGAAGATTAATTGCTAATCTTACTCGTTCATCAATTTTTTGTAAGTTTAATACGGAAAGTCCATCTGGTCTAGTTTTGTAAATAAAGTTTGCCATATACTTAGTTTTAAACTTAGTTCCAATATGAATTCCAGATTTCAAATATTCTTTGGAATCTATCAATAAATTTTCTTGTTGTTCTTCTGCCATTTTTTCCTCATATTAAATCAGATAAGAATAAAGTCTTACCTGCGATTTCTTTTGCCTCACGCAGTGATGCTTAACCCTATAACGAGTAAGCGTTGGCTATAAATACCTATTTTAGAAAGCAGTTTATAAAGGTTTTGTTTAAATTACTTCTTCAATCCCCTGGTTAACAATTGTAAATTTAATAGCTTTACCTTCAGGTAGGGACCGATGTTTTCTCAAAATTAATCCTCGAGAATTATTAAACCTTTTAAGTTCAATTAGACATTTTGAACCATACTTTAAAAGATCTCCACCAACCATCTTAACTGCATCTTTATCCTCAAAATCAGAATATACTTGATTAGTTATTAAAACCGGAATTTTTTTACGACGAGCAATCTCAACAAGGTAAGCAATTTGTCTTCCCAAGGCTGCGTTAACTTCATACACTTCTTCCCTTTTTCCAAGTTCTAAACGGTAAAGCATAGAAATTGAATCAACTACTATTAACCCTGTTCTTTCATTAACAAGATCTCTTAAAGTTTCAAAAATTTCACTTTGTTCCGCAAAATTAACAGGATTAAAAAAAATCATTCTAGGTAAGATTTCTCCATATTTTGATGATAGCTGCTTAATTCGCTCAACAGCTATCCCTCCCTCTGTATCAAGAAAAATTACTTTTTTTCCTGACTCAGCAATTTTTGTTGCTGCAATTAAACAAAGATTAGTCTTACCAGAACCAGAAGGACCATAAATAGTAGTGATGATATTATGATCATACCCACCATCTAAAAGATTATCTAAGAAATCCACCCCACTAGATATTTTTTCCATAACTATTAATCTGCAAAGAGTAGATATAAAGATTTCTAACTTAAATCCCACAAATTTATAAAACAAAATTCATTCTCAAGCCATAATGAAAGGAAAAGTAGGATATTGGCTTCTAGCAATTTTCTTAATAACTATAGTATTACGACTAACAATAGCCTTTCTGACCCCAAATTTAACCTATGATTCTTATTTTCATGTACGTCACGTTGAATATATAGCAGATACGGGTTTACCTTTATATAGTGACCCCCTTTCTTATGGAGGAAGAATTAATACCTTTTTACCCTTCTTTCATTACTTCACGGCCTTTCTGAGTATATTCATCCCTCTTGGACTTTTAGTAAAACTAATTCCAAACATTGCTATAGCGACGCTTACAATTTTAGTTTATTTAATTAGTAAAAAAATAACCAACAATGAGAATGCTTCACTTTTTTCTGCAGCAATTGCAGGAGTTTTACCAATACTTTATTCAACAAATTATTTTGGACCATCAACATTATTCTTACCTTTAGTATTTTTATTGATTTATTCATTCATGAATATCAAAGAAAGTTTTCATGTTTATCTCTATATACTTACCTTCTTGATATTATCAGTAACTAGTCCCTCAACAATATTTATTTTAATTGGATTTTTAATATACCTTTTACTCTCAGTTTTAGAAAGTAAACGGATTAATAAATCAGAAATTGAGATTATGATCTTCTCATTATTCTTCTTTTTGTGGGTACAATTTATTGTTTACAAGGAAGTATTGTTAAAAGAAGGATTAGGATTTATATGGCAAAATGTCCCAACACAAATTATCCAACAATATTTTCCAGTCATATCGGTTGCAGAAGCATTAGTGTTAATTAGTATAATCCCGTTTGTTGCGGGCATTTTTGTTGTTTACAGATCGTTATTTCAACTGAAAAATCAAAAAGCCTTTTTACTAATTAGTTTAGCAATTTCTACTACAATATTAACGTGGTTAAAAGTTATTGAGTTTGGATTATCATTATCTTTTTTTGCAATAATTTTGGCAATACTTTTTGCAATATTTTACCAGGATCTATCAAGATATGTTCAAAAAACTAAATTTTATAATTATCATAAAGGCATTTCTTTAACTCTAGCAATATTAGTGATAATTACAATTATCCCCCCTGCATTAAATGTGGCATTAAATCAAGAAATACCTTCAAATGAAGAGATTGATGCATTCAAATGGTTAAAAGATAATGCAGCACAAGATGCTGTTGTTGCGGCGGAATTACAAGATGGACATTTAATAACGTATTATTCAAAAAAGAAAAATTTTATTGATAACCAATTTAACTTGATTAAGGACATTGATAAAAGATTTAAAAGTTTAAATTCATTATTTTTAACAAAATTTCAAACTCAGGCAATAAGTATTTTTGATGACCATAAAATTAGTTATTTGGTTTTAACTGAAAATGCTAAAAACACATACAATATAAAACAGCTGGATTACGTCGATGAAGATTGTTTTGATCTGGTTTATGATGCGCAAACAAAAATATATAAAGTAAGGTGTGAACTTACTGCAGGGCAAGAATCATGAATTTTGATATAAGAGAAAAGGGCATTGAACAAAAGATTATAAGTGATAAAAACCCGTGGTTTAATCACTTTGTTAAAAATCAAAGAAGTTATTTTTTATTACTTGCATTAATCTTGTTAATGATACCATTACTCTCTAATTATATTCATGGCAAGCCAATTATTATGGGAGAAGAGAGTTATTACCACCTTTCACAGATTGATCAAATTGGTTTAAAAAATTTTTATTACTACCCTCTGAAATTAGTATTAGATATTTTGCCAAACACTTGGTGGTTTGTTATACCTATATTTTTAGCAATGGCATCAATAATCTTATTTATAGAGATTATTAGAAAGACAACTATTTCACGCAATGTTGTTTTTTTCTTTCTGTTAATATTTATTATTTCCCCCACATTTATTTATACTTACACAACCCTTTCTGCATACTCTTTCTATTTATTCTTGATTTTATTAGGGTTTTTCACATTATCACAAGAAAATAAAAAGATAAGGCAGTTGGCGATTATCCCATTTCTTCTCGCTACTTTATTTGACCTTTACAGTAGTGTTTTTTTAATTGTTATATTGATGGGATACTTTTATTTAGCAAGAACTGAAAAAAGCGGATATAACCACCTTTTAATTGGATTAACAACACTAACATCATTATTTAACTATTTTGTTTTGAAAATCCCGTTTGTTTTAGGACCATTTCACTTAGAACAAAAAATCCCAGACCTAATTTCTGATTTAGGAGGATTAAGTGGAATAAATTTTTTTACACTAATAATTGCATTTTTTGGATTAGCAACAACTTGGAAAAGAAAAAATTTTTACATATTTTACCTTTTTATTCCCTTAGTCATTGTAGGATATTTGTATAATACACAGACAATATTTCATCTTACCTTAATGACAGTATTTTTTGCTTCAACCGGATTTATCAAAATATTCCAACGTAATTGGGATTTAGCAGCACTTAAAAAACTTACATTCTTTTTACTATTATTAGGGTTAGTTTTTTCAACATTAACTTATGTAGAAAGAATTCAGGATTATGGGCCAACATTTAGTGATGCTGAAACGTTATTATGGGTTAAGAATAATGCCCAAGTAGATGGAAAAATATTATCCGTGCCAGAGAATAGTTACTACATAAGTTATTATTCTAAAAATAATCCCTTATTTAATTTAAAAGATAAAAAGTCAATTAATATTACAAAAACGGCATTAACCTCATTATATATTGGCGAACTTTTTCCAATACTTGAGGAAAATAACGTTTCGATTATATACATTAACAAGAAGGTTAAAGAACAGTTATCAGAAGAACAAGGGTTCTTATTTTTACTCAAAAACGAAAGGTTTAAAATTATTCATTCTCACAAAGATTCTGAGGTGTGGTTGTTTATTAAAGAAGAGTAGTTGAATGACTAATTGAATATATGTGTTATAACTATAATTAAAACTCTTCTAAATATGTTTTGGGGACCAAATAATGAATTTAATTGTAAGTGTAGTGCTTTGGATTGTTTACGCCATCTCATTGTATTTTTCAGTATTCTTGCTTTTAGTCTATTTTGATAATCGAGAACTGTTTAAAAAAGAGAAATCTTCAACCAGACTAGACCAAAAACCATTAGTTTCAATTATTGTTCCAGCATACAATGAAGAAAATACAATTCTAAAAACCCTTAGGTCCATTAATAGAATTGATTATCCAAAAGAAAAGTTAGATGTTTATGTAATTGATGATGGATCAAAGGATAAGACAAAAGAGATTATTCAAGCATATATTAAAGGAAAAACACAGTTTAAATTAATATCTCATAAAAACATGGGAAAAGCTGCTTCTATGAACAAAGCATTAAACTTAGCTAAGGGAGAGTTCTTTGCTTGCCTAGATGCTGACTCTTTTGTGGACCCATTAACTTTACGAAAAATGTTGTCTCTTTATTATAAGGAGAATGATCCAGAATTGGTAATAATTACCCCAGCAATGAAAGTAGATGGACCAAAGAATTTATTACAAAAAGTGCAATGGTTAGAATATTTAGTGATTATTTTAATTGCAAGATTATCCAGCCACTTAGATTCCCTTTACGTTGCTCCAGGGCCATTTTCATTATATAAAACTCAAGTGATTAGAAAGTTAGGAGGATTTGATGAAAAGAATATTACCGAAGACCAAGAAATTGCTTATAGAGTACAAAAAAACCATTACAAAATAAGACAATGTTTTGATGGTTATGTTTACACTACAGCACCAAAGAAAATCGTACCTTTTTACAAACAAAGAAGAAGATGGTATTTAGGAAGCATAATTTGCGTTAATCAATACAAAGGAATAATTGCTAACAAAAAATATGGTGATTTTGGAATGATGCAAATGGTCAAGAATTTACTGGGTTATTTATTATCAATTGCAGGAATTATTATTGCAATTTACTTTCTCTTATTGCCATTTTTTGAAAAAATTAAAAACTTAATATTGATTAAATTTAATATTCTTCCATACTTATTAAACTTAGAACTCAAATTTAATTTAATGAACATTTTATTAATAGACTTGAGAAAAAGTTTTCTAATTGTATTTATATTTATAATTGGATTTTTTCTTTTTTATCAAGCACATAAAAATGCTAATGAAAAAATGACTAGCTTTGGATTCATTCCTTTAATCCCATATTTTTTGTTTTATTACTTACTTAAAGGAATAATCTTGTTATTGTCATTGTTTGAATTTACACGAGGTAAGAAATTAAAATGGTAATTGAAGAAAGAAAATCAACAAAAAAATCCTCTCCCACAAAAACTGGTTTTAGAAAAATAAGTAAAGATAAGTATATTGTTGCAGGGATAATTACTGCATTAATATTTTCTTTAGGTTTAACATTAGGATTTGTGTTAGAAGATTACAGATACAATTTAGTTGAAGATGTTAACATAGAACAAGAAACAAAGTATCTTAGTTTACAGATGCAATATTTATATTTGAATTCGTTCAGCAATGCTGATAATTGTCAAGTTCTTGCTACAACCTTAAAGAATTCAGTTGAAGACTTGGCAGAATCTCTTAGTGAAGTGATTGCTTATGAGGAAGAACAGACAACCATGGACAGTAGAAGAACTGCAATAATGCGTAGATATGCATTAGATAACTTAAGATATTGGTTACTTTCATTAGAGAGCAAGAAAAAATGCGAATTAGACATAGTCCCAATCATTTACTTTTATTCAACAGAATGTTCATCATGTCCAAATCAAGGTACAGTACTGACATTCTTTAAAAAGAAATTTGGAGAACAAGTATTGGTATTTCCAATAAACATTGATTTGAAAAATCAAGAACCAATGATTGAAATTGTGATGTCACAGTTTGAAATTGATAAATTTCCAACCTTAGTGATAGATAATAAAAAATATGAAGGAGTTGTAGGTCAAGAACAACTGCAAGAAGTAATTTGTAATTCCTTAAAGGAGTCTAAAGAGTGTTGATAAAATTTAAAAAATTAACTGCGAGAACTTTAGAACACTTTAACAAAAGACCAGTGGTTTACATTTTGTTAATCTCATTAATTGTAAGGCTCCTTTACTTGTTGGCAGATCATCCTCTTTGGTGGGATTCACATGTTTACATAGGCATGGGGAAGTATATCCTTTCTGTGGGACAATTTGGGATTTGGGAGTCTTTTCGTCCTTTGGTACATCCAACCTTAATTGGAACATTGTGGAAAGCAGGGATAGATCCAATTTTTGGAGGAAAATGTTTAGATTTGATTTTCTCATTAATTGCAATTTTATTATTATTCAAGATAAGTGATAAGATATTTAATAGAAAAATTGCCATTATTTCCTCCCTAATTTTTAGTTTAACTCCTGTGTTCATAATGCATACGGGTTTAATATTAACAGAACCACTTGCACTCACACTTGGATTATTAGGAATATATATCTCTTTGGACAATAAAAAAAAATGGAGTTTATTCTTCTCAGGGATATCTTTGGGATTAGCATTCTTAACTAAATTTACAATGGGCATATTCTTTGCTGCAATTTTGATAGGATTATTGCTAAAGAAAGAGCAAATGATTTTAAAAATAAAAGGACTTTCTTTAATTTTCCTGGGATTTGCTTTGTCAATAATACCCTATATGGCCTTTAACTATTTTAGATATCCAAACTTGTTTGAACCATTTATTTCTGGTTCTTGGATAGTTACGACA